>Ga0210383_10000009_pt1 | contig 281449 bp, 253 predicted proteins | sample IncBWC14OmetaG_FD_160072 | JGI IMG/M metagenome (GOLD analysis project Ga0210383, IMG submission 160072) | Forest soil microbial communities from Barre Woods Harvard Forest LTER site, Petersham, Massachusetts, United States - Inc-BW-C-14-O ...
ACCATGGAGCGCGAGGAGGGGATGTTGAGTTTGAACAGCGGCGTGGTCAAGTCGTTGCCGGTCTCGCCCCAGTAGAAGCGCGGGTGCGAGATGACGAGTTCAGCGCCGGTGACGAGCAGAGCGAGGAAGCAGAGCGTGGTGATCCAGTGAGTGACGCGGACGAAGAGAGCATGGCGCGGAGTAACCACGGTTGCCGGGACGGAAGAGGCAGAAGCTGGGGCAGAAGTTACCAGCGGCGCGCCAATGGATTCCAATTCCGCCATGTTTAGTCCCCTGCCGAGGCCACAACTTACCTTCCAAGTTAGACGTCATACTACCACCCACGGTAGCTAGTCGTTGGGTTTTTCGGTTGCGGGATCGGTGGCGGGCTTGGGTTGGTTGATGGTGGAGAGGGTTTGGACGTTGAAGCGTTTGTAGTCGGAGTAACGCGTCACGGCGTTGACGTTGAAGCCTTTCATTAGGAGGACGCGGACGCCGACGTGGGCTTCTTCGTAGGTGGGGAGCCAGACTTCGTTGTTGAAATAGGATTGCTCGAAGACGAAGCTGGTACCTTTTTGGAGATTGGCGAGGAGGCCGCCGGCGACGCGGAAGTCGCCGACGAAATAGGCTTCTAGGCGGGCGACTTCGTGAGCCTGCTCGTCGATCCAGATGACGCCGGCGAGTTCGTGGACGATTTTTTCGACCATTTTGTGGGGCTGGAATTCGGGATTGGGCTCGAAATCGAAGACGAGGACGTCCTGGCCGCGGAAGCGTTCACGGCGAGGGTTGACGAACTGGGCGGCGCGAAGGAAGGTTTCGATGCCGACGTCGTCATCGTCTTTGTCTTTCTTCCCTTCCTCTTTGGCTTTTTCGTCCTTGGCTTCTTTTTTAGCTTCGCGTTTTTGGATTTCAACGATTTCTTTTTGGGTTTTCTCGTTTTCTTTCTTTTGCTCTTCGTCGCTGAGTGGCTTGTTGTCTTTTTTGACGAGAGTCGAGACTTCGTCGCCATTTAGATAGAAGAACGTGTATTCGCTCACTTCGGTCTTTTTGACTTTGCCGTCTTTTTCGAATTCGGTTTCTTCTTCGACGCGCGTGCCGGCGTAATTTTCGCGGATTTTGTCAGCGGTTTTCTGATTTTCGTCGATTTCCTTGAAAAGGGCTTTGAGGTCCGGCAGCTTCACCTGCGATTTTATGGGGAAATCGAAGACGCGTTCGCCGACGGTTTCGTTGATCACGGCACGTGTGATGTTGATGGAGTAGGTTTCGGGGCCGCGATGGAGCTCGATTTTGTAGGGCAGCTTGACGCCATCGACGGTGCGGTAGTCGTCGTAGAGAATTTCTTCGTCGAGGCCGGCGACGGGAGCGGATTCCTTGACGAGGAGATGGGATTGCGGATCGAAGAAAAGTTCGCGGCGGATGTTGGCGGTGGTGGTGAGCTCGAGCTGGAGGGCGTCCTTGCCGCGGACCTGAGCGTGGCCGATGAAGGCGATGGCGAGTTTGCTCTTTTTGAGATTGAGGAGGCGGGAGTTGTAGTAGAGCGAAGCGGCTTCGAGTTGCTGGCCTTGCTGGCCGAGAAGAGTGGAGAGTTCGCCGCTGGGGGCTTGGTGCCAGGCGGACTTACCGTTATAGGCTTCGATGAGAGGTTTGTCGCCGAGGACGAATTCGGAGTAGTAGCGGTTGGGGAGTTTGAGGCTGAAAGTGTAGGTGGACGGTTTGCCGTCAGCGGGATTGTTGAAGGCGCCTTCGAGGGTTTCGGTCTGGATTTTGGAAAGGGCTTTGCTGCCGCCTGAGGCTTTGACGTAGTCGGAGACGATCTTAGAGGGATCCTGGGCTTGCGCACCAGAAGAGAAGGCTAGGAATGAAGCGAGGAGGGATAGATAGAGGATACATCGCATGGTTTTGTCTTTCTAAACACAACGGCGCAGCAAGAGTTTCGAACGGCAAGGGCGCCTGTTCAATAGACGGGCGAGGAGGGAAAAAATTAACGACAAAGTGGCTTTATTCGGGGCGCCCCCAACTGTAGCCAGAGGGCGGGGCAAGCCCCGCCCCTACAAGGGAACTGCGCGTTACTCGTAACGCAGGGCGACGAGGGGGTCGACTTGGGTAGCTCGCCGGGCTGGGAAATAGGAGGCGGCGAGCGCTACCAACGTTAGGACGACGGACACGCCGATAAAGGTGATTGGGTCGTAGGCGCTGATGCCGAAGAGGAAGCTGCGAAGGAGGCGCGTGAGGGCGAGAGCGGTTACAAGGCCAACCCCTACGCCAAGCAAAGCGAGGCGCAGCGCTTCGCCGACGATGATGCGAAACACGTCTCGCGGCTGCGCGCCCATCGTGACGCGAACGCCGATTTCGCTGGTGCGCTGCGTGACGGTGTACGACATCACGCCGTAGACACCCACCGCGGAGAGCACAAGCGCGAGCATGGCGAAAATTCCGATGAGCCAGGCGCGGAAGCGTGGCTCGGCTACCGTGGTGGCCATGTTCTCTTCCATGGTGCGGACTTTTACTAGCGGCTGATTGGGATCGATCTCGGCGAGGGCGCTGTGCAGAGCCGCCGTTTGGAGCGCGGGATCGCCAGCGGTGCGCATCACAACGGAGAGTTGAAAGACCGGAAGGACCAGATCGGCCTGACGATAGGGGAGATACATTTCCGCTTGCGGATCGATGCCCAAACCGGGACGAACATCGCCGACGACGCCAACGATTTCCATGGTGGGGACCTGCTGATCGGGGAGCGCGCCAAGCTGGAGACGCTTGCCGAGGGGATTCTCGCTGGGGAAAAAAGTGCTGACCATGGTTTTGTTGATCACGACGACCGCTGGCGATTTGTCATTGTCGGCGTACGTAAAAAGACGGCCTTGCAGGAGCGGCACGCCAAGCGTTTCGAGATAATTTGGAGTGATGGTGCGGTAGCCGGCGGCGACAAATTCACGCGGCGATTTCGGAGGATGGCCGGTGATATTGAAATGGATGATGCTGCCGCCACCGCTGACGGGAAGAAACGAGGCTGCGGCAGCGGAGCGAACGCCGGGAAGCGTTTTGGCGCGGTCGACTAGGCGGTCGAAAAACTGGTAGCGATCTTGAGGCTTGGCGTAGGCCGTTGGGGAGAGAGGAATATCGGCGACGAGGAGATGATTTGGTTGAAAGCCGGGCGGAACTTCCTGCAGACGGGAAAAGCTGCGCAAAAGCAGGCCAGAGCCGACGAGCAGAAGCATGGCGAGCGCAACTTCCATGGCGACGAGGGCGCCGCGGAGGCGATGCTGGCCCGGTCCGGCGGTCGACCCGCGCGAACCTTCGTTAAGAGCTTCGCGCAAATCAAGCTTTGCCGTGCGCATGGCGGGAACGATGCCGAAGAGCAAGCCGGTGCACAGCGAGACTCCGGCGGTGAAGGCGAGCACCCACGGATCGAGTCCGATGGTGGCGCCTTGGGGAACGCTGCCGGCGGCGATCTTCAGCAGTGGACCGAGCGAAGCCCAAGCCATGAGGACGCCGAGAAGTCCTCCGGCGAGGGAAAGAAGAACGCTCTCGGTCAAGAGCTGGCGAATGACGCGCGCGCGGCCGGCACCCATCGCGGTGCGGATGGCAACTTCTCTGCCGCGGGAAGCGGCTCGCGCGAGCAGAAGATTGGCGACGTTGACGCAAGAGATCAGCAGAACAAAGCTCACGGCACCGAGGAGAAGCAATAGAGCGGGGCGCGAGTTCTGCACGATTTGGTCCTGCAAGCCGACGACATCCGCACTGGTCCCAGTGTTGTAGTCGGGATATTGCTGCTCAAGCCGCTTCGTGATGCCCACCATTTCGACTCGGGCTTGTTCTTTTGTGACGCCGGGCTTTAGCCGCGCAAGAGGAATGATGCCGGGATGCCAATTGCGATCATCGGGAAGCGTCTTTGCCCAGGGCATGAAAGGCAGAAAAACATCGGCGGGCTGGAGGATTTGAAAGCCGCTGGGCAAAACGCCAACGACCGTGTAGGGCTGCGCGTCGAGATTGATGGCTTTGCCGATGATTTCTTGCGAGCCGCCGAAACGGCGCTGCCACAGGCCATAGCTTAGAAGTACGACAGGTGTGCCACCGGCGCGATCTTCCTCGGCGAGAAAAGTGCGGCCGACTAGCGCGTTGATTCCGAGCATGGGGAGAAGGCCTGCCGTGGCCATGCGAACGTTGAGGCGCTCGGGCTCTCCGGCGCCAGTCAGGGTGATGGCCGCTCCGCGTGTCGCTTCCATCGATTCGAAGGAATGGCTTTGATCGCGCCAGTCCAGATAGTTTTCGTAGGAAGTGGAAATTACGGGGAAAGAGCTTTTTTCGGCGATGAGGACGAGGCGAGATGGGTCACGAAAAGGAAGCGGGCGGAGGAGCACGCCGTTTACAACGCTGAAGATGGCGGTGTTCGCGCCGATGCCGAGAGCGAGCGTGAGGATGGCAATCGCCGTGAAGCCGGGGCTTTTTGCGAGTAGGCGGAAGGCGTAGCGAATGTCTTGCAGCAGTCTGAACATGGGTTCTCCCGACGGTTCTCGCGAGGCGCGAATTTACCTTATCCTTCAGACGGATGCTATTGGCAATCGTTACCGGCTGCGGGAGGGCGGGGCAAGCCCCGCCCCTACAGACCACTTACGTGCGCTTCAGCGGTGAAACGCGCGGCTCGCACTCAGTTGGCGGCTGTGGCTTTTGGCCGGTTCAAGTACTTTTCGTAGAGGCGCAGATGTCTGTTATCGAGCGAAGTGCTCTGGCCTTTGATGAAGAGATACTTCACTTCGGTCGTTAGTTCGAGCGGGTCGCCGTTGGTGACGATGATGTTGGCGATTTTGCCGGTCTCAAGGGTGCCGACTTGATCGGCGATGCCGAAGATTTCGGCAGGATAAACCGTGACGGCTTTCAGCGCTTGGTCGTAGGGGAGTCCGTAGGCAACGGCGTTCGCGGCTTGCTGGCCGAGGCGGCGCGCGAAGGAATTGTCAAAGCTGCCGAAGGCGATTTTCACACCGGCAGCGGCTAACTCCGCAGGTTGGGAGAGCAGGCGATCGTAGGCGTCGTCCTCTTCGGTAGGGAGAGTAAGAGTGGGACGCAGGATTACCGGAATGCCTTTGGAGCGGAGCAGGTCCTTTACCCGGTAAGCTTGCTCGCCTCCGGCGAGGATCATCTTGAGCTTTTGCTTATCGCAAAATTCGACGGCGTTGCGAATGTCGCGCGCGCGATCCGCGAAAACCAGCACTGGGAGCTGGCCGCGGACGACCGGTGCAAGCGCTTCCAGTTTTAGGTCGCGCTGATAATCGGCTGGGCCGCCGTGGCCCATGGCTTGCGCGTAGTGCCGGGCGCGATCGAGATAGTCGCTCAATTCATTGATCTGCTTTTCGTAGTCTTGCTTGGCTTCGCTGAACGGTTTGTTCTTTATAGAGAACGTAGCGAAATCGAAGGACCGCGTTTCCATCTGGGGCCAGGAGATGACCATGGAGACGCTCCTCTTGATCGTCATTTCGTTGATGGTCCATCCAGCAAGATGAATTGCGGAGGCTTGACCGCCGATGACGCCTCGAGAGCCGCCAGAATCAAAACCGCCGCTGTCCGGCACGGCGAGGACTTCGGTGATTCCCGAAGCGCGCGTGACGGGAATGTGTTCGCTCGAGGGGAAGATCGCAGTCGCCGCGACCACGTCCGGGTTGTAAGCGCCCGTTTCGGTGGTGTCGACCGTGGCGTTTACCGCGGAAATTTCGCTCATACCCATCTGCGTGATGGGATCAAAGAGGCCGGGATAAATCTGCAAACCCTTCGCGTCGATGAGTTGAGCGCCTGCGGGAACTTCGACGTTGGCACCGACGGCGGCGATTTTTCCGTCGCGAATGACCAACGTGCCGTCCTCGATGGGAGAGCCAGACAGCGTGAAGATTTTCGCATGCGTTAGGGCAATGACAGACGGCGGCTGGTTTTGCGCGGAAGCACCCAGAGAAACAATGCAGACAGCCGCAACGACCGTCACGAATCGCAGAATCATCTTGATGCTCTTCACAGAGCACCTCCGGAAACGGCGTCCGCTTGCGGCGGCTTGGGCTTATCCTCGGGCTTCTTCTCATCCGGTTTCTTGTCGTCTGGTTTGGCGCCGCGCCCTTTGCCAATTTCAATCGTTGCGTCCGGCTTTTTCTCTCCGGCTTTCTTTTCCTTATCCATCAGGGCTTTCTTTTCCTTTTCGCGGACGTCGCGGTCGGCGATGTCGCGTTTACGGTCGAAGTAGATGCGGCCATCAATCAGGGTTTGCTGGACGACGGCGTAGGCGCTGAGCGGATCGTGGTTATAGATAACCAGGTCGGCGTCCTTGCCGACGTCGATCGAGCCGACGCGCTTGTCGATGCCCAGCTGAATCGCGGGATTGATGGTGACAAGCTTGAGCGCTTCGTCGTGCGTTAGGCCGCCATACTTCATGGTCTTTGCGGCTTCCTGATTGAGGTGCGTGGCTTCTTCGGCGTCGTCGGAGTTGATGGATACGATGACGCCGCGCCGCGTCATCAGCGCTGCGTTGTAGGGAATGGCGTCGTAGGCTTCCACTTTGTAAGCCCACCAATCGGAGAAGGTCGAGGCTCCGGTGCCCGCTGCGGCAATTTCGTCGGCTACTTTGTAGCCTTCCAAGACGTGCTGGAGCGTGCGAACTTTGAAGCCGAATTCTTTTGCCACACGGAGCAACATGAGAATTTCGTCTTCGCGATAGCAATGCGCATGGACGTAGCGTTTGCCTTCGAGAACTTCGACGAGGGGATCGAGGCGAAGATCGCGGCGCGGCGGGATGGCGCTCTTATCGCCTGCTGCGACGCGTTTGTCGTAGTCGTCCCAAGTTTTTTTGTAGTCGCGCGCCTCGACAAACGCCGTTCGGATTGTCTCTTCAACACCCATGCGCGTGGTGGGATAACGCGGAGTCACTCCTGGAAGGCTGAAATTGGAGCGCTTGGGATTTTCGCCGAGCGCGAACTTGATACCGGGAACCGCGCCTTCAAACGGAAGCTTTGAAGCGGGCTGGCCCCAGCGGAGTTTAATGACCACGGTCTGGCCGCCGATGGAGTTGGCGGAGCCGTGCAGAACGTTTGCCACGGTCGTGCCACCGGCGAGGTCGCGATAAATGTCGATGTCATCTGGGTTCAGGACGTCGGCGATGTTTACGATCGAGGAGACGGAGACGCTGCCTTCGTTCACGCTGCCATCGACGGCGATGTGCGAGTGGCAATCGATGATGCCGGGGATAACCCACTGGCCAGCGGCGTCGAGTACCTGCGCATCTTTGGGAGCTTTGACACTCGGGCCAACTTCGGCGATTTTGCCGTCCTTAATAAGGATGGAGCCGTGTTCGATGGTGCCGTGCGAAACGGTGAGGATGGTGGCGTTCTGGATGAGAATTACTGGCGCCGCGTCAGGAGGAGTAGCAGCACGGGTAGAAAGAGGAAGCGCGAAACAGCACGTCCCCAAAACGATCACAGCGAGCAAACGATTGTGCTTCGTCATGGAAGAAATTCTCACAGCGCACCCCCGGCGGCGATGGAATCATTGCCCGTTTGATTGTGGACTGCGGAATCGGAGGTTGCGGCAGACTGCGGCGCAGCTTTGGTGCCGGTGAACTCGATCGAGTAGCCCATTACGTCGATATTGCCTTTCAGAGTGGTGCCATCGAACGTGCCGGTGAAGACGACGTCGGCGGGATTGCCCTCGATTGGAATGTTGATGGTGTAGCTGAACTTATCGGCGCTGAGATAGCCACTGAGGATGCTGGTCGTGCCGCGCTTGCTGCTGGTCGTTCCGGAGAGGGTGCCATCGGTGGCCATCTCCAGATCCAGAGTGGACTCTTCCGGCCCTTCCGGCGTCGTGTAAGTGAGCTTCCATTTCCCGGTCAGATTTCCTTTCGGAGGATCTTTGGGTTTTTCCGGTTCGTGCGCTTCGAATCTTTTGCCATCAACAAAGACCATTTTGATTTTAGTTTTTTCTTCAAAGATGTCCCCATCGGTCACAACGAGGTTGGCGATTTTGCCCGTTTCGATGGAGCCGAGCCGATCCGCGACATGGAAAATCTCCGCGGGCGAAAGCGTGAGCGCACGCAACGCAGCATCGGGTGCGAGCCCCGCATCGATGGATTTCTTTGCGGCTTTGAGAATGTCTTTCGGCGCCGTAATTCCACCGGAGTAGAACGCGAACTTGACTCCCGCTTTGGCGAGCGCGGCGGGAGAAGATGCAGCTTTATCGCGGAAACGAAGCGTTCGGAGCGAAGGTTTTTCGTCGGGGTCGGTGTCTTTTTCCGGTTCCGGCCACTTCAGATTGACGAGCACGGGCACGGGCGGCTTCTTTGCGCCGATTTCGCCGGCGACTTCATAGGCCATTTGCGCGCCGTAGATGGCGCCGTCCACGTGGTCGCCGTCGTCCAGCTTCCAGAGATCCACAAGCTGGAGGGCGCGACGAAGCTGAACAGAATTATTGGCGGGAATCAGAACGAGCGTGTGGTCCTCAAGCGCCTCGCCGAGTACGGCTTCGGTATGGTCATAACGCGGCCGGGCGACGCCACGCGGATTCTTTTCGTAGATGGCTAGCGCCTCGGTGCTCCAGTAGGTGTCAACCCATACCTGGTGGACGTAGGCGAGCGCGCCCATCAGCGAACCGGGAAAATTTCCGAAGCCACCGCCTGGCTGCAAAGAAACAGGAATGGCTACAGGCGATTTTACGACCATCTCGCTGGCGCGGTCACCCGCCAGATCGAGAACAGCAGCTTGCCCGGGAAACATGCCGCCCTTGGGCGCGGAAACCACCGTTGTGAAGCCGCCATTGCGCCAGGATTCGATGCGCTTGTCGCTGAGGCTGACTTCATCGGCGGCGCTGCGCCATGGCGTGGTCGAGGGGCGATCTTCGGGTCCGCGGGAAACTTCTCCCGTCGGGGCCGCGCGACGGCCTGCGGCTCCGCCCTCGCTGGCACCGCCAGGAGCGGGAGCCGCGGCCGGCAAACCCACGTCGGTGAACGAATCAAAAAGCCCGGGATAAACGGTGAGGCCCTTGCCTTCAATGATCCAAGCGTCCGGCGGGATGGTGACGTCCTTGCCGATCGCAGTGATGACGCCGCGCGCCATTACGACAGTGGCGTTTTCCACCGGCGGACCGGATACAGGGACGACTTTGGCTCCGCGAATTGCGAAATATTGCGGCTCGCCGCCTTGCGCACGCATTTGAGGCGCAGTTGCGAGAAGAACGAAGAGTATTAGAGCAAACGCGAGTGCCGAGAGGCACCGGCGCGCGAAGACAGAACGCATGCAAGCTCCTTTTTGTGAGGCGTTTGGAACCACAAACCCCAGACCGTCTGTTCAGTAGACGCATGAGGCTAGTCAGAAGTTGCGGAAGAGTCAAGGAGGGGAGGATTCAAGGGAGAGAACAAGGATAAGGATAGGGAAAGGGCTACTGTGCTGGCAGGACCAAAAAATCTTAAAAATGCCGGAAACAAACCGCCGGCTGGTCCCGTTTCTTCTATTGCCTTCCCATAGGGGCTATGGCATCTTCGGTATGGGTTTCCCATAGGAACGAGAAGAGCCCGGGGAGAATGATGGGCGATAAGGCGAGCGAAAAAAAGGATGTATGGCAAGGCACGCTGGCACTGATGGTGCTGAAGACGCTGCAGGCGTTGGGGCCATTGCATGGGTATGGCATTGCCCGGCGCATTGAACAGACCAGCGGCGATCTGCTGGCCGTGAATTACGGAACTTTGTATCCGGCGTTGCTGAAGCTCGAACAAGAGGGCTACATCAGCTCCGAATGGGGTTTTTCGGACAACAATCGCAAAGCGAAGTATTACAAGCTGACGCGCGCGGGGCGGAAGCAATTGAATAAGGAAGAGCGGGAGTGGGAACAGACGACCGCGATCCTCGCGCGCTTCCTGGCGCCGGGTGAGGAACGATCTTAGGAGGCGTTGCGGAGGAATTTTATGAAGCGCGTGAGGGCGTGGTTCTCTCGGCTGGGTGAAGTTTTTGGAAAACAGAAGCGCGAGCGGGATTTATTGGCCGAGCTGGACAGCCACCTTCAACTGCATATCGAAGATAACTTGCGTGTTGGGATGAACGCAGAGGAAGCGCGCCGCCATGCGCTGATCAAACTCGGCGGCATCGAGCAAACTAAGGAAGCGTATCGAGATCGAAGGGGGTTGCCCGTGCTCGAAACGCTTTTTCAGGATCTGCGCTTTGCCGCGCGCATGCTGCGCAAGTCTCCGGGCTTCACTGCGGTGTCTGTTTTGTCACTCGCGTTGGGAATTGGCGCGACGATTGCGATTTTTTCGGTGATTTATGCGCTGGCGCTCAGGAAGTTGCCTGTGGAGCGGCCAGAGGAGTTGGTCGAGTTGGATCGTGGTACCGGCTTGGGCCTCAACGGGCACTCGTACGCGGAGTGGAAAGTCTTTCGGGATCGGCAGAATATCTTTTCGAGCGTTCTCGCTTACAACTACTTCGACGCCCGTTTCGTAGTCGCGGACTCAAACGGACAGCAGGACGCATATGGGGCCTATGTTTCTGGCGATTACTTCTCAACGCTGGGTGTCTCAACCGTTTCAGGCAGGGCCCTGCAACCCTCGGATGACCTTCCTGGCGCGCCGCCCGTATGCGTGATCAGTCACAGATTGTGGCGGCAGCGGTATGACCAATCGACAGGCGTTCTCGGCCGGGCGATCCGTGTAAATGGACACGAATTCTTGATCGTTGGAGTGGCTCCGAAGTCTTTTTTCGGCGTGGAAACCGACGGCATACTTGAAATCTTCATGCCGCTCGAGGCACAGAGAACGTACAGAGACTATCCGATACTCTACGGACATCAGACGCTGTCGCTGGACGATCCGCGTGCTTGGAAGCTGAGCTTCGTAGCCCGGCTGAAGCCGGGAGTCAGCGTGAGCCAAGCCAATGCCGGATTGCATGTGCTGGTTCCCGAGATATTTAAAACCCTACCGCCCAACCCTAACAGAAGCAGAGGACAATCCGTTGGACACGGATCTCTCGACGCGTATTCCATAACGAACGGCATGTCCACTACCTGGCTGCAATCGACGGACATCATGCTGCTCTTGATGGCGATGGCCGCAGTCGCCTTGATCATCGCCTGCGCGAACTTAGGCAATCTGCTGCTCGCGCGGGCTGCAAAACGGCGAAGCGAGATCGCGACTCGGCTTGCCCTGGGCGCGACGCGGTTGCGCCTGGTGCGGCAACTGCTGACGGAGAGCGCTGTCTTATCAGTCGCCGGCGCTGCGATAGGGCTTATCATCGCGCGTTGGGTGACTCAAGCGTTGCTGTGGGCGCTTTCGTACCCGAGCGACCCGATCCTGCTGGAATTGTCATGGGATGCGAAGCTAGCTGCCTTTGCCGTGAGTATCACTTTGGCGTGCGCTCTGCTTTTTGGACTGGCACCGGCGTTCGGAGCAACTCAAATTTCGCTTTCTTCGGCGATGAACAACGGCGTGACAGCTGGAAAGCCCGGAAACCGGTTCATGAATTCTGGCCTTGTTGTGGTGCAGGTTGCTTTATCGGTCGCATTGCTTGCCAGTGCCGGATTGTTGGTCCGCACGCTGCAAGCGCTTTTGGCACAGGATCCGGGCTATGACCCCAAAGGCGTCCTCACAGCACAAGCGACACGGCAGGGCGCCGGCGAAAAACCGGAACGCGATGCCATTATCGGAGAGGAATTACTGACAGCCTTTCGGTCTCTGCCCGGTGTCACGTCCGCGTCATGGGGCCGCACTTTTTCGAAGACGACGCTTGCCCAATTGGTAGTTTCCGGGCCAGGCGGGTCCGAGCGAAGAACTGGGGCTTATCTCGACTTCAGCTCGCCAGATTCTTTCCGAACCTGGCGGACTCCGGTACTGGCCGGTCGGGATTTTAATGACACAGATACCGCCACGTCGGTTCCCGTGGCGATTCTCAGTGCAGACCTCGCCAGAGTGCTGTTTGGCAAAGTCAATCCCGTCGGGCTGACATTTCGTGAGAATGATGGCGAGGGTGACGGGCACGATTATGTGGTCCAGGTCGTCGGCGTCGCAGGAGACATACAAGTTCGTCGCCCCAGTGATCCGCCCCTTCCCATCTTGCACCGGCCAGTTTCCCAATGCGGAAGTTCATGCTTGGGGATAGGCAACTACCAGATTCGAACTGCCGGCGCGTTGGCCGAAACAACGAAACGTCTCGAGGAGGCAGCGGGAACGATCGATCCCCGTATCGTTTTGAAATGCGAGCCGCTGAGTAACATGCTCCGCGCCTCCGTCCACCGAAATCGCGCCATGGCGTTGATTGCGATGGCGTTCGGTTTGTTCGTCGGCTTGCTGGCGATGATTGGCGTTTACGGCGTGACATCCCACGCGGCGGCGGAAAGGACACGCGAAATCGGGATTCGCATGGCCTTGGGCGCGAATCGAAGCGATGTGTTCCGCATGCTGCTTGGCGAAATGACGCAGGTAGTTTGCATCGGCATAGCGTTTGGCGTGGGAGCTGGCATTGCGGCTGCGCAGATGATTCGCGGAACACTCTGGGGCGTAAAGCCAGCTGATCCTCTGAGCATTGGTTTTGCCATTGGCTTGATGCTTTTGATAGCGGGAATCGCAGCGTTTCTCCCCGCGCGTCGGGCGATGCGCGTGGATCCCATGGTTGCGCTGCGCTATGAATGACATCTGCAGGCCGGCGGGGCAGTCGCAGTTGTTGCAGGGCCAGGAGCGCGGATGAGGTCTCTACGAGTGTGGCTAGTTAGGCTCAGTGCGTTGTTCAACAAGGAATTCGGCGAGCGCGAACTCGCCGCGGAGATGGAGAGCCATCTCCAGTTGCACATCGAAGATAACTTGCGTGCTGGAATGAACGCAGAGGAAGCGCGCCGCCAAGCGTTGATCAAACTCGGCGGTGTCGAGCAGACCAAGGAAGCGTATCGAGATCGAAAGGGGTTGCCGATGCTCGAAACTTTTCTGCAAGATCTCCGGTTCGCTGCCCGCATGCTGCGCAAGAATCTCGGGGTCACCTCCATCGTCGTTGTGGCTCTCGCCCTGGGCGTTGGAGCCAACACTGCGATCTTTGGTCTGGTGAACGGCCTTTTGCTCCAGCGTCTGCCGGTGCCTGCAGCCGAACAAATCGTGGCTTTGGTGATTAAGTCCGGTGACTCTTCTCTCGGAGCTCTTGGTTTTTCCTATCCGCAATTCGAGGAATTCCGCGAGCAAACGGCACCGATCTGCGATGTCTTCGGTTCGGCCACGGCGTGGCGCTTGAACTTCACCGCTGAAGGCCATAGCGATACGCTTACCATCGGCGGCGTCAGCAGCAACTATTTCTCGGCGCTCGGCGTGAAGCCCGCTCTCGGACGGCTCGTTCTTCCCGGCGAAGGCGAGCATCCTGGCGAGCCGGCGATTGTTGTTCTCAGCTATTCCTTCTGGCAAAGAAGATTCGGCGGCGATCCGCAGGTGATCGGCAAGCAAGTGCGCGTGGGCGGCAAGCCGGCAACAGTTGTCGGAGTCATGCAGAAAGAGTTCCGCGGACAGTTCACCGTCTTCGAGATGGATGCATACGCGCCGCTGAGCACGGTGTTCGACCAATCTTCGGCCAGCAACTTCTGGAATAGCCGCGACATTCATTTGATGCTGGTTCTTGGCAGACTGAAGCCGGGCGTCACACTCGCCCAAGCTCAGAGCCGGTTCGACGTTGTCTCGCAACGGCTCGCCGCACAATACCCCGTGACAGACAAAGATTTGAGCGTGCGCGTGATGGACGAGCGGCTCTCGCGCCCCATTCCCTATGCGAACAATGCGTTTATTGTGTTCTCTGGATTGTTTTTGATCCTCGGCGGCCTCGTTCTCTTGCTCGCCTGCACGAACATCGCGAACATTCTCATGGCGCGTGCGTCCGTGCGGCAGCGCGAGATGGCCATTCGCGCGGCTCTTGGCGGTGCACGCTACCGCCTCGTGCGCCAAATGCTTACGGAAACGATGCTCACGACTCTGCTCGGCGGAATTGCCGGAGTAACGATTGGTGCGGGACTGAGCCATTTGGCCAGTTCGACCCATCTTGCGAACATTCCTGTCCGGCTGGGTTTCGGTTTTGATTGGAGAGTCTTTGTCTACGCGCTGGCAGTGGTAGTCTTCACCGCGATTGCCGCAGGCTTGTCGCCTGCTCTTCGTGCCACTCGCGCCGATGTCAATACCGTGTCGCATCAAGGCGGCCGCGCGGACGCCGGCGGCAAAGCCCGTCATAAGGTTCGGGGCGACCTCATGGCCGCGCAAGTCGCCGGTTCGCTGACCTTGCTCGTCGTCGCGGGACTTTTCGTACGCAGTCTGAGCGCCGTCGAGTACATGGACATTGGTTTCGATCCAAATCAGCTTTTGAACGTCCGCCTCGATCCTTCCGTCAACAATCTCAGCGAAACACAGACCAAGGAATTTTATCGCGCGCTGGTAACAACGGTCCGCACACTTCCCGGTGTGCAATCCGCGAGTTTGGCCTCAGCCGTACCGATCGCCTACGCGCTCGGTAAGGAATCCCTTTATATCGAAGGGCGGCCAGTGCCGCCCGGCCAAAAGGCGCCCGATGTGATGTTCAACAGTGTCGATGCTCCCTATTTTGAGACGCTCCGCATTCGTGTCCTCCTCGGCCGCGCCTTCATGGACGCTGACAGCGAGACGTCTCCGCGTGTCGCGGTCGTCAACGAAACCATGGCGCAGCATTTTTGGCCCAACGAGAATCCCATCGGCAAACGCTTTAGTCTGACCAGCGATGCCGGACCCTTCGTCGAAATCGTCGGTGTCGCGCGTGACGGCAAGTACCGCGTTCTCGCTGAAGATCCGCAACCTTATTTTTATGTCCCGCTCACGCAACATTTCACCGCGCAGCGTACCTTGCAGATTCGTTCCGAGATGCCTCCCGAATCGCTTGCTCCCATCGTCCAACATGAAATACAAGCGCTCGATGCCAATGACCCTATCGAAGAAATCCAAACTATGAGGGAATCGCTTGGCGGCACATTGGGATATTTCATCTATCGACTTGGAGCGTCGCTCGCGGCCACCATGGGTTTGTTGGGCTTGCTCCTGGCAGTCGTAGGTGTCTACGGCGTAGTTTCCTACGCGGCCACGCAGCGCACGCAAGAGCTCGGCATTCGCATGGCGTTGGGCGCATCGCCGCGCCAGATTCTTACGCTGCTTCTGAGGCAAGGCGCGCAACTTGTCGCCGCCGGCCTACTTTTCGGTTTGGTCGGCGCATGGCTGCTAACGCGCGCCATGTCGCATATGCTTGTCGGCGTCAGCCCTAGCGATCCACTCACCTATGTTTCAGTGGCGGCTCTGCTCTCTTTCATCACGCTGCTGGCCTGCTGGATTCCCGCGGGCCGCGCCATGCGCGTCGATCCCATGGTGGCGTTACGTTATGAGTGACAACGGCAAGTCTCGCAGGCTCGAAGATAGTTCATCGCTGTCTGTCAAACAGGAGCGACTATGAGGCAACTACGCGCGTTTTTAATCCGAATCGCCGAACTCTTCCGCAAGCCCCGCGGGGAACGCGAACTCGCCGCCGAAATGGAAAGCCATCTCCAATTGCACGTCGAAGACAACCTCCGCTCTGGCATGACGCCACAAGAAGCCCGGCGCCAAGCCCTGCTCAAGCTCGGCGGCATTGAGCAAACCAAAGAAATCTACCGCGACCGCAAAGGCTTGCCGTTCCTCGAGACTCTGTTGCGTGATTTTCGCTACGCTGGCCGCGTCCTCCGCAAAAACCCCGGCTTTACCATCGTGGCAGTCGCAACCTTAGCGATCGGCATCGGCGCCAACACCGCCATCTTCAGCGTGCTCGAATCGCAACTGTGGCGCCCGCTTCCCTTCCCCGATTCCGAGCGCCTGGTCGACGCCCACGTTGTCCTTCGCGAGAATCACACTCGGTGGGGCGTTCTGACAAATACCGAATATCGCGCTTGGCGCGAACGGAGCCACTCCTTCACCAATCTCGGCGCTTACGATTATCCGTCGAACCGCAATCTCACCGCCGGAGGCACCTCAGAACGCGCCGAGGTGATGCCCGTCACACCCAGCCTTCTGGATACGCTCCAAGTCCCACTCGAAGTAGGCCGTGGTTTCCTGTCCGAAGAAGAAACACCTGGCCGCGACCGCGTCGCCATCCTCACACACGCTCTCTGGCAAACTCGTTTTGCTTCCGACAACGCCGTGCTCGGCAAATCCATCGTCCTCGACGGCCAGTCTTACGTCGTTGTCGGCATCTCGTCCCCACGTCTTCATTTCGAGTACATAGAAGAGCCCGCCATTTTCGTGCCGCTCGCGATGGATCCCTCTCAGCAAACGCTACGTAATACTTACGTCATCGGCAGGCTTGCTCCCGCGGTCACTCCCGAGCACGCCCGCGCAGAGCTTGCTGGCATTCTCGAAACAATCCCAAAATCCGACCGGCTGGACGATTCCACTGCTTCCGTCACCAACCTGCGCGAAACATGGACGGGCTTCGCCGCGAGTTCCCTTTTCTTCTTCGCTGGGGCCGTACTGCTCGTACTCTTGATCGCCTGCGTCAACAACGCCGGATTGCTGCTTGCTCGCGGACTCGCTCGGCAGCGCGAATTCACTCTCCGCGCGGCCTTAGGCGCGGGACGCGGCACACTCATCCGTCAATCGTTCGTCGAGACCCTGATTTTGTCTCTGGCTGGCGGCGCAGCTGGAACTCTGCTCGGTCTCTGGGGTGCAACTGCTTTCGCCGCTTTCATCCCTCAAGACACGCTTCCGCGAAACACATACGTAGAGCTGGATTCGCATGTGCTTCTCTTTGTCCTCGGTGTATCCATCTTTTCGGCGCTCCTTACCGGCATCGCCCCCGCGCTGCTCAGCTCCCAAGTCGATCTCAACAACGCTCTTCGGCAAGGCGCCAGCGGCCTCTCCGCCGGTCGCAGCCAGAACAGCACGCGCGGAAGCCTCGTCGCCATCGAAGTTGCTCTCGCACTGGTTCTGCTCTTTGGCACTGGCCTCTTTCTTTCGAGTTTTGTCCGCCTCGAACAGGCGCCTCGTGGCTTCGACGCTCCCGGCGCGCTTTCCTTCCGCGTAGCGTTGCGTGGAGAAAACTACGCGCAAGCGGAACAGCAACAGCGCTATTTCCGCGCCTTGACTGATCGACTCAGCTCGCTTTCCGGTGTGCAAGCCGTCACGGTTGGCACCGGCATTCCCCTTGACGGCTACACGCACTCCGAATCCGTAAACGTCGCTGGCCGCCCGCCCCGCCGCAAGCACGGCACCGGCGTCATTACCTACGCTGTCGCCTCAAACTACTTCGATTTTCTGCGCATCCATCTGTTCGCTGGCCGGGCCTTTGCGCCGCAGGACAGCGAAACTTCTCCTCGCGTTGCCATCATCAATCGCAATGCCGCACACACCCTTTTCGGGTCCGAGGATCCGCTTGGAAAAGCTCTTGAGTTTGTTCCCGACGAGCGCCGCGGTATTTCCGCCGAACCGCCCGCCCAGATCGTCGGCGTCTCCGAGAACGCCCAGGTATTCGGCGCGAACGAGGTCCCCTTCGACGTCCTGTATTTCCCCTTCTCCCAGCATCCGGCTCAAGCGGCTGATACCGTCGTTTCCTCAAGCCTTCCCCGCGGGGCGCTGCTTGGAGCGATTCGCGACACAACCTATTCGCTCGATAAGGATCAGCCCATCTTCGACGTGCAAACCACGGACGATCTCATTACCTCGTCTGTCAGCGGCGCTCGATTCGATCTAATGCTGGTAGCCAGTCTCGCAATCGTCGCCTTAACGCTCGTCTCCGTCGGAATATTCGGCACAGTCGCTTACTTTGTGCAACAGCGCACGCGGGAGTTTGGCGTTCGCCTGGCGCTCGGCGCCACTCCGGCCCGCATTTTGCGCCACACTCTCAGACGCGCGCTTGTCACCGGCTTCGTGGGTTTGCTTTTTGGTGTTGCCGTGTCTCTTGCACTGGGCCGGGTTCTCCGCAGCATCCTGTATCTCGTGCCGGGGGAGCGCGCGGGCATGTTATACGGCGTAAAAATCTACGACCCGCTGTCGTTGTCGGTCGCATCCGTCTTGCTTCTCATCGTTCTGTTTCTCGCGAGTTTCATTCCCGCGCGCCGCGCCATGCGCGTCGATCCCATGGTCGCGCTGCGCTACGAATAATTCATCACTGACACCTATATAAGCGCTACAAAAGAGGTCTTGACAGCCGCGCTTATCCACACTATTTTACTCTAGGCATTGTCTGAGCTAGCCTTCACGAATCGTCGGAGCCTCCATGAAAAAGTCCGAGCAGCGCGACCTCTTCCCCGGCGCGCTCGAAATGATGATTCTCCGCACGCTCAAGCGCCAGCCTCTCCACGGCTACGCGCTGGTCCAGCACATCAAGCGGACCTCGGACGATCTCCTCCAGATCGAGGAGGGCTCGCTCTATCCCGCTCTTCAGCGTCTGCTGAAAGAAGAATTGGTCAAAGCCGAATGGGGCATCTCCGCGACTAACCGACGGGTCCGCATTTACAAACTGACCGCCGCAGGCGCCAAACATCTTGAGCGCCAAGTTTCGAGCTTTGAAAAAATGCTTGAAGGGATCACGCGTGTCCTGGCGCGAGGCGAATCATGAACTGGCTAAAACAAATTTTCTTGCGCCGCAGCGCGTACGAAGATCTTTCCGATGAAATTCGCCAGCACCTCGACGAGAAAATAGAAGAACTCGTTGCCACGGGCATGCCGAGAAAAGAGGCTGCCGCTGCCGCTCGCCTTAAATTCGGAAACGTCACACAGGTTGAGCGCGACGGCCGCGACGTCTGGCGCTGGCCTTCCCTGGAAGACTTTTTAATGGACATCCGGTTCGCCATGCGCATGCTGCGCAAGAATCCTGGATTCACCGTTGTCGCCGTGCTGACACTTGCCCTGGGCATTGGCGCCAATGCGGCGCTGTTCAGCGTCATTGACGCCGTCCTTCTGCGCCCCCTCCCGTTTCATGATCCCGAGCGCTTGGTCGCCGTTCATTCCGTGGACCTCAAAGACGCAAACATGGGCGGAGAGAGTTCCTACCCGGCTTTTCTCGACTGGCGATCACGCACGCACTCCTTCGAAGCCATGTCGGTTTGGTCCACCATGGGATTCACTTACACTGGCGGCGATCAGCCCGAAAGTGTCCCCGGCGCGATGGTTTCCGCCAATCTGTTTTCTACGCTAGGCGTCTCGCCCGCCATCGGACGATGTTTTACCCAGGACGAGGACAATCCTGCCAGCGATCAACTTCCCGTCATCCTCAGCTACGAGTTTTGGCAGAGCCATTTCGGCGGCGATCCAGACGTATTGGGCCGCGCGCTAACCTTGGACAATCAGAAATTCAACGTTCTGGGAGTCATGCCGCCACGCTTCCAGTTTCCTGTGCAAAGAGAGCGCGTCGAGATGTGGATCACCATCGCTCGCGATCTGCAGGGCAAGTCGGCGATGGCTGGGCAACGAGGCGTTTCTTATCTCCAGGTAATTGCGCGCCTCAAGTCCGGCGTCGATATTGCTCAGGCGCATTCCGACGTCTTATTGGTGCAAGACCAGCTCAATCGCCAATATCCTGAAGATCGTCCTCGCGGCACCACCATAAATTCGGAGTCCGATCAGATATCCGGCGCCATGCGTCCTGTGTTGCTGATTCTTCTCGGCGCCGTCGGCTTCGTGCTGCTGATTGCCTGTGCCAATGTAGCCAGTCTGCTCTTGGCGCGGTCCACCGTGCGGCAGAGAGAATTCACACTACGCGCAGCGCTGGGCGCAAGCCGGTGGATGATCATCCGGCAGCTGCTCACAGAAAGCCTACTTCTGTCCATGACTGGCGGGGCCTTGGGGCTTCTGCTCGCTCATTGGGCGACTGGCGCTCTCGTCGCCATGGCTCCGCAAACTTTAGCACGAACATCTGAGATCGCTCTGGATTTCCGCGTGTTGGGCTTCGCGTTCCTCGTTGCCCTTGTGACCGGCGTGCTCTTCGGAATAGCACCGGCTATTCAAGCTTCCCGCTTCGATTTGAACAGCGTCCTCGGTGCAAACGGGCGTGGGTCTAGCGCGGGGCCCGGAGGCGTCCGCTTGCGCAGCGTGCTCGTCGCCTCGCAGTTGACAATCGCTTTCGTGCTGTTAACCGGCGCCGGGCTCCTCCTGCACAGCTTCAATCGCCTGCAGCATGTCGATCCCGGTTTCCGCGCCGACCATGTCCTGACTTTCTTACTCGACGTGCCCTCCGAGCGCCATCCTGGGCCGCAGCGCGCGATTTTCGTTCAACAAATCTTGCAGGCAACAAGAGCCCTGCCCGGCGTGAAATCCGCCAGCGCCGTATTCGGTCTGCCACTGAGCGAAACCCAAAGCGTCTTTACGGCTGCGCAGGTCGAGGGACATCCAGTCCCGCCATCGCAGCGCCCGCGCGTAGCCTTTCGCATCATCGAGTCTGATTACTTTCACACCATGGGGATTCCGCTTTTGCAGGGCCGCACCTTTACTGCTCGCGACGAACAAGGCGGGCCGCCCTTGGCCATCGTTAACGAGACACTCGCGCGCCAGATGTTCAAGGGAGAAAATCCGATCGGACACCGCATCAAACCCGGCATCTCCTTCGGCGACAGCGACGAAGCTCCCCTGCGCGAGATCGTCGGCGTCACAGCCGACGTAAAGTCCGGCAGCATCGGCGGCAGAATTGCCCCCGAAATCTACGCTCCCCAAACCCCGACCGATTTCATCGGCGAGACGACCATCGTGGTGCGCACCATGAACGACCCGGAGGCGCTGCTCCCCGCGATGCGTTCTCTGGTCACCTCCATGGACAAAGACCTTCCTCTGCGCCAAGTCAAAACCCTCGATCAGTACGTGAGCGGCTCCATCTCCGAGCCCCGTTTCGATGCTTTGCTGCTCGGCATCTTTGCCGCTCTAGCTTTTGTGCTAACCACTATCGGACTCTACGGTGTGATCTCTTACTCCGTGGTTCAACGCACCCGCGAAATGGGCATTCGTATTGCTCTCGGCGCACAGCGTGGAAGCATTTCCCGAATGGTGTTGCGCGAAGGATCTTTGCTCGCATTGTCGGGTGTCGGAGCGGGACTCCTATTCTCTCTGTTCGCCATGCGCCTCTTGCGCGGCCTTTTGGCCGGAACGGGCGAGACAGACCCAGCTACTTTTATTGCCGTGCCCCTGCTGCTAATGGCAGTGGCTCTCGTAGCTAGCTATGTTCCAGCGCGTAGGGCGACCCGGGTCGATCCGATTGTCGCGTTGCGTTGCGAGTGAGGGCCTTAGGGAATGTTCGAAGCCGTTGCAAACAAATTTTTCGCCGGGTGAATTATGAATTCTCTAAAACAGCTTTTTTTGCGCCGCCGTCTCCAGAACGATCTCTCCGCCGAGATGCAGCAGCACCTCGAAGAAAAAATCGAAGAACTCGTCGCCGCCGGCATGCCCAAGAAAGAAGCCACCGCCACGGCTCGCCGCGAATTTGGAAACGTCACCCTAACGGAAGAAGATAGCCGCGACGTTTGGCGGTGGCTGTCGATTGAGAAATTTTTTGCCGATGTGCGTTACGGGTTGCGAATGCTGCGCCACAATCCCGTGTTCACCACAGTAGGCTTATTGACGATCGCGATTGGAATCGGCGCCAACGCAGCGGTCTTCAGTGTTGTGAACAGCGTATTGATGAAACCGCTGCATTATCCCAATTCGGAAGAACTCGTGTCCCTCCACCAAATCGCTCCGGGCGCTTCAGGTCTCGCCGATTTCGAGAATGGGCTGCTGCTTTCGCCCTCGATGTATTTCACGTATGCGGAAAACAACCGGACGTTTCAGTCGTTAGGGGTGTGGGACACGGGAACGGCGAGCGTTACGGGACTGGCCGAACCGGAACAAGTGCATGTGGTGGATGTGAGCGACGGTGTGCTGCAAGCGTTGGATGTCGCGCCAGAAGTTGGTAGATGGTTCTCCGCGGCGGATCAGGTGCCGAACGGGCCAGCACGGGCGATGCTGAGCTATGGGTATTGGCAGCGGCGATTTGGCGGAGACCGCTCGGCGATTGGGCGAAATATTCAGGTCGACTCGCGGCCGCTGGAGATTATTGGCGTGATGCCGCAGGGGTTTCGCTTTGTCGATACGGACTTCGATTTAATCAGGCCGTTTCAATTCGATCGAGGGAAATTGATTTTGGCGGGATTCGGTTTTCACGGCATCGCGCGTTTGAAGCCTGGAGTAACCATTGCTCAAGCGAACGCGGACTTGACGCGGATGCTGCCGATCTGGATGGATTCGTTTTCGAATGGGCCGGGATCGCCTTCGCACATTTACGAGACGTGGAAAATTACGCCGATGATCCGGCCGTTGAAGCAGGAAGTCGTGGGGAATGTGAGCGAGGCGCTATGGGTGGTGATGGGAACGATTGGGCTGGTGATGCTGATCGCCTGCGCCAACGTGACGAATCTCTTGCTCGTAAGGGTCGAGTCGCGGCAACAGGAACTGGCGGTGCGCGCCGCTCTTGGCGCCGGCCGGCAGCGCATCATCAGTGGATTGTTGGTGGAAAGCGTGATGCTGGGGCTGCTCGGCGGAATCGTTGGCCTCGGACTGGCTTACGCGGGCGTGCGTTTCCTTGCGGCGATTGGGCCGGCGAACTTGCCGCGCTTGAGCGAAATATCTATTGATGCGAGGACCCTGGGATTTGCATTTTTGATCTCAGTGGTGTCGGGCCTGCTGTTTGGATTGGTTCCCGCGTTTAAGTATGCCGGACCGCGAGCTTCGTTGGAACTGCGGAGCGCGGGACGGACGATAAGTGCAAGCCGCGAGCGGCACCGAGCGCGGAATTTGCTGGTAGTTGGACAAGTGGCCATGGCGCTCGTTTTGCTGGTAAGCGCGGGGCTGATGATTCGCACTTTCGAGGCGCTGCGAGCGGTTGATCCGGGTTTTACGGATGCGCGGCATCTGCAGGTGATGAGGATTTCTATTCCAGACTTGCTGGTACCTGGGGCGGAGCGCGTGACGAGAACGCAGAGCCAAATCCTGGACAAACTGTCCGCGATTCCAGGTGTGAAGTCGGCGGGGTTCGCAAGCGAGATGCCGATGGAGGGTTTCGACTCCGGTTGGGACACGATTTTTATTGAAGGCAAGAACTATCCCAAAGACGTGCTCCCACCACTGCATTTTTACAAGCACGTTTCACCTGGCTTCTTTGCCGCGGCCGGCACGCGGCTCATCGCCGGTCGCGAGCTAACTTGGGATGACGTGTATGGACTCAGGCCAATGGTGATGGTCTCGGAGAATTTGGCGCGAGAAGCGTGGGGCACGCCGGCGAATGCGATTGGCAAACGATTGACGGAGGATCCGAGTCTGCCGTGGCGCGAGGTGATCGGCGTGATCCAGGATGTGCATGAAAAGGGCGTGCAAGAGAAGGCCACGGAAATCGTGTATTGGCCGCCCATGGTCGAGAATCTTTATGGGCGCGGGCCGGCGCAGCCGATTCGAGAAGTGACGTTCGTGGTTCGAAGCGATCGCGCGGGTACACAGAGTTTTTTGAATGAAGTGCGGCAGGCCGTGTGGTCAGTGAATTCGAATTTGCCGATAGCTTCAGTGCGGACAATGGAGGATGTATACGGGAAGTCCATGGCGCGGACATCTTTTACACTGGTCATGCTGGGAATCGCCGGCGCGATGGCGATGGCGCTGGGGATCATCGGCATCTATGGCGTGATTTCTTACACCGTGTCGCAACGCAAGCGTGAAATTGGAATTCGTCTGGCGCTAGGCGCCCAGAGCGGAGACGTGGTGGGCATGGTCCTCAGGCAGGGCGCTAAGCTGGCGCTCGTCGGCGTGTGTATCGGAGTGGCCGCCGCTTTCGTATTGGCGCGCCTGATGACGAGCCTGCTGTTTGGAGTAACCGCCCACGACCCACTGACATTTGCCGGCGTCGCAGCCTTGCTGATCTCAATCGCGCTCGTGGCTTGCTACATTCCCGCACGGCGCGCGATGAAAGTTGATCCTATGGTTGCACTGCGCTACGAGTGAACGCGCAGAGCAAATGTTTGACGCGTGCGTCCGACTTTTGCGTGCTTCATTGCACGGAGTGATCTATGAATTGGCTGAAGCAACTCTTCTCGCGCCGCCGCCTCTACAATGATCTCTCAGCCGAGATGCAACAACACCTCGAAGAAAAAATCGAGGAACTCGTCGCCGAGGGCATGTCCCGAAAAGAAGCCACTACCTCCGCCCGCCGCGCCTTCGGTAATCTCACCCTCATCGAACACGACAGTCGCGAAATTTGGCAATGGCCTTCCCTCGAAAGCTTTCTCGCCGACATCCGCTTCGCCACCCGCATGCTTTTCAAAAATCCCGGCTTCATAGCCGTCGCCATTCTCACTCTCGCGCTCGGCATCGGCGCCAACACCGCCATCTTTACGCTGCTCGACGCGGTGCTTCTGAGCAAGCTCCCCGTCAGTAACCCGCAGGAGCTTGTGCTTTTTTCGGATGATCCAAGAGAGGGCAATCTCACCGGCACCGAATCCGGACATTGGTATGTCTTCTCTTACCGTGACTATCTTCAGTTCCGTGAACGCAACGAATCCTTTCAAGACTTGTGCGCGTTTCAGGCAGGCAGAAACCGCGTCCGGGTTCACGTTGCAGGCGTCAAGGCCGTTTCTCCCATCGAGTCGGCGCGCGGTAAGCTGGTTTCGGGTAACTATTTCCAACTCCTCGGGGTCAGCGCTGTCGCGGGGCGCACACTCACTGCGGATGACGACCGCGCCGAAGCTCCGCCAGCAGCGGTCCTGAGCTATGGCTATTGGAAGAGGAGATTCCACAGTGACGCGTCTCTCATCGGCAAAGTCCTCGAAGTCAACGACGTTCCCGTCACCATCGTGGGCGTGGCGCCGCCGGAGTTTTTTGGCGAGACCTCGACTTCGGTCCCGGATTTTTGGCTTCCCCTCAGAATGCAGCCTCAAGTGATGCAGCAGAGCTCTTTCCTCGACGATCCTTCATCGCACTGGCTGAACATCATGGCCCGGCTACGAACCGGAGTTAAGCCCCAGCAGGCGCAATCGATTGTTACCGTTCAGTTGCGACAGATGCTCGCATCTCGGGCAGGGTCAAAGCTACCGCCAGATGTTCAGCGGGACATCGACAAGTCCTACATTCAGCTCACGCCGGGTGACATTGGGATTTCAGCGCTGCGTCTCCAGTACTCAGAACCGCTGCACATCCTGATGGCCGTGGTTGCCCTGATTTTGCTCATTGCCTGCGCCAACGTCGCCAATCTTCTTCTTTCTCGCGCGGCGGCAAGGGAAAAAGAGATTTCCATGCGCTTGGCGCTCGGGGCCAGCCGCGCCCGGCTGACACGTCAGCTTCTAACGGAAAGTGTCTTGCTGGCTTTGCTCGGAGGAGTCCTCGGAATTTTCTTCGCGGAATGGGGCGCGAGAATTCTGCTCTTCCGCGTAGCGGGAAACGGCACACCGCTCCACGCCTCTCCCAATACCACCGTGCTCGGGTTTACCGCGGCACTTTCCATACTGGCAGGCGTCATGTTCGGCATTTTTCCCGCTCTTCGCGCAGGCCGCGCGGATCTCAATTCCGTGATCAAAGGAAATGCGCCCGCTCCGGCGGTTGCCGGGCTCCGGCTGGGCTTAGCAAATGGCTTGGTGATCTTCCAGATCGCTGCATCCTTGGTTTTGATCGTCAGTGCCGGTCTTTTTCTGCGCACGCTGAAAAATTTGATGGAACAAGAACTTGGGTTTCGCGACGAACACATGCTGCTTGCCGGGATCGATCCGCGCGCCGCCGGATACACACCCGATCAAATGAATGGCCTCAACCGCCTGCTCCTCGAGCGTATCGAGGCCGTGCCCGGCGTTCGCTCGGCCAGCTACGAGTACACCAGCCCGCTCAGAGGCAGCGAGAGTTCCGGCCCCATTTCTGTCGAAGGAATGCCACCGCGGCCGCACGAAGAAATGGGGCTCCATAGAAATGCTGTCGGTCCACATTATTTCGAGACGATGGGAATGCCAATCTTGCTCGGCCGCGGGATTGAACCGCGTGACAGAGAGGGGACGATCCGCGTCGCAGTTGTCAATCAGGTCATGGTGAAAAAATTCCTCTCAGGCGCGAATCCCATTGGGAAAAGATTTTCAGACGGTGGGCCAGATTTCGATGCGAAGAATGCGTTCGAAATTGTCGGCGTCTCTGCGGATGTGCGATTTTATTCTCTTCGTGCAGAAGTCCCGCCAATGGCATTTATCTCCGCGGCCCAATTGACTGGCAGTGGTTACGAATTCGCTAGAGACATCGACATCCGCTCGACTGGCGATCCGAGAGCGATTGAATCCGAGGTCCGCCGGGTGATAGGAGAAGCGGCTCCCGGCCTCCCTATTACAGGTGTGAGGCCGCTCCGGGAGCAGGTGAGTGGTCAGCTAGAGCAGGACCGCACGATTGCCGGCCTCTCCAGCACCTTTGGAGGACTAGCTCTGTTGCTCGCATGCCTCGGGATCTACGGAACGATGTCCTATCGCGTCTCGCGCCGCACGAGCGAGATCGGTATCCGCATGGCGCTCGGGGCGCAGCGCGGAAACGTCCTTTGGATGGTGATGCGAGAGTGTTTTTTCCTGGTGACAACGGGGCTCTGCGTCGGCCTGCCTCTCATGCTCGCAACAGCGCGCCTTATCTCGCATCAACTTTTTAAGTTGTCACCGATGGATCCGCTCACAGCTGCACTCGCCGCATTTTTTCTGACAGCCGTCAGCGCAACGGCCGGATTTGTTGCGGCACGTCGAGCTCAGCGGGTCGATCCAATTGTCGCACTTCGCTACGAGTGAGTTCTGGACGGCCGACCCGCGGGGTGAGAAATTATTCGCATAGGAGCGGCTATGCGATTACTCAGCCATCTGGAACTCCTTTCCGAGGATTTCCGTATCGGCGCGCGGATGCTCCACAAGAATGCTGGCTTCGCCACGCTCGCCGTGCTCACGTTAGCCGTCGGCATTGGCGCCAACACTGCAATCTTCGGCCTCGCGAATGCCGCCTTTTTCCGCCCGCTTCCCTATCCGGATGCAGAGCGCCTCGCTTTTCTCTGGCAAAACAATCAGCGCACCGGAGAAATAGAAGGCCTCGTCTCGTATCCGAATTTTGCGGATTGGCGCTCGCAGAGCCACAGCTTTGCCGACATGGCATTTTTCATGAGCGGCAAGTCCATTCTCTCCACCGCAGGGGACCCCGAATTCACGCCAAGCGCTCTCGCCTCCGTCAATTTTTTCTCCGTGCTCGGCATAAGTCCCGCGATGGGCCGGAGCTTTGCGCCAGAGGAGCAAATCCCCGGCCACGCCAACGTGGCGGTCATCAGCAACCACCTGTGGAGAACAAAGTTTGCCGCAGATCCGCAAGTGCTCGGACGCATGCTCGGCCATGGTGATGGCAGTCCCGGCGACACGATCATCGGCGTAATGCCCGCGGGCTTCAGCTTCCCCGACGGAAGGGATGTTTGGAAGCCGCGCGAAGTTGGCGAGTTTTTCAGAACGAAGGCGCGGCAATATCCGAACCAGCACGTCATCGGACGCCTGAATCCCGGTGTGAGCTGGCAGCAAGCGCAAACGGAACTGGACACCATCGCCGGACGGCTCGCATTGGAGTATCCCGCGATCGATGGCAGCGTCGGCGTGCGCATCGTGCCTCTCCGCGAGCAGCTTTCTCAAAAAGTCCGGCAAGGACTATTTGTGCTCTGGGGTGCAATCGCTGGCGTGCTTCTCATCGCTTGCCTAAACGCGGCGAATCTGATTCTTGCTCGCGCCGCCGGCCGCGAAAAAGAGATCTCCATCCGATATTCGCTGGGAGCGACGCGCGGCAGAATCATCAAGCAGTTTCTATGCGAAAGTCTTTTGCTGGCTACCATCGCGACAGCCGCGGGCATTCTCCTGGCTGTCTGGATTCTGAGTCTCGTCTCCAAACTCAATCCTGATCTCGCGAAACTCGGCGGCTCGATTTTCGATCCGCGCGTTCTGAGCTATACCGTGGGCATCGCAGCCTTCACGGCGCTGGTTTGCGGCCTGCTTCCCGCGCTTTCCGCGTCTCGACTGGATTTGAACTGCGCACTCCGGGAAACAAATTCCGGCCAGTCCGCGCCAAGAGCGCACGCGCTGCGCAAACTGTTTATCGTCGTGCAAGTTTCGCTCGCATTCATGCTGCTTGTCGGCTCGGGCTTACTGGTGCGCAGCCTGTGGAGGATTTTCGCCGTCGGTTCCGGTTTCGACGCGGAGCACGTCCTTACTCTTCATGTTTTCTGGCCTGGCGCTCCCGCAAACCCAGCCGAAGAGAAAAAAAGAAATTCCCTCTACGTCGATCTGATGAATCGCCTGCGCACTTTGCCGGGAGTCACGTCCGTCGGCGCAACCTCGAACGTTCTTTTTCCAAGCGAAATGTACAAAGTCCCTTTCCTCGTCGAAGGCCAGCCCGCGGAGCCTGCAGGCCAACGCGGGTTCCTTCCCAGCGGTGAAGCCACTCCCGATTATTTCCGGGCCATGGGAATCCCTCTTCTGCGCGGCCGTGTCTTCACCGACGCAGACACTGTCGTGAACGCGCCAGCGGCCATCATCGTCGACGAAACGATGGCGAAACGCTACTGGCCAAACGAAGATCCCATCGGCAAGCGCTTGAAATTCGACGATCCGAATTTCAAAAGCCCCTGGTTCTCCATCATCGGCGTTGTCGCCGATGTACGCCAGGAAGGCCTGGAAACGGCGCCCGGCCTGATGGCCTACACTCCCTCCGATGGCTTTTGGCTCGACGATCTCGTGATTCACTCCAAGAGCGATCCGCGCGCGCTCCTTTCGGCCGTGCGGGCCGAAGTTCGCGCAGCAGACTCCCACCTTGCGATAGGCCAGTTCGGCGTCCTCAGCGATCTCCTTGAGCTTCGCGAATCGCAACGAAAATTCAACGCGCTTTTGCTCGGCAGCTTGGCGTTCATCGCGTTGCTGCTCGCGGCGGTGGGGATCTACGGCACGGTCTCTTACTGGGTGAAGCAGCGCACGCCGGAAATTGGAATCCGCATGGCCCTGGGCGCAGACCAGCAGAGTATTTTTCGCCTGGTCGTCACTCGCGGCATGCATTTTATTCTTGGCGGCCTGGCGCTCGGCATTGCGGGTGCGCTCGCGGCAACGCGCCTGATCGCCAGCCTACTCTTCGGTGTTACGGCCAACGATCCGGCAACCTTTGCGGCTATCGGGTTGCTCCTCGCTCTCGTCGCATTCGCAGCTTGCTGGATTCCCGCGCGCCGCGCTATGCGCGTCGATCCGATCGTGGCGCTACGTTATGAATAACCTCGCAAGAGCTTTTCATTCCTCGCGACCGAAACTCTGACCGGCTTATTCTTCTTTGTCACTTCCACACTTGAAATCCGCTACGGCTGCTTCTTTTTGAATAAGCCGCCGAGCCCTTTTACAGCGTCCGCAGGAGCTTTGCCAGCATCTTTTGCACCGCTGGCCCCGAGACCGGCGGCACAGCCGAGCTGCGATTTGAACATGCCGGCAGCTAGACCGCCGACGTCCGGAATAAATTTTGGATCGGCAGTGGTACCTTGAATTTGGAATGGCACAGTCGTTCCGCTCTTGCAGCCACCTCCGCCGCCCTTCGCTTTGCCAAAAAGTCCACCAACGTCAGAGACAGGGCTCCCGACATCGCCGAGCGTGCTGGTGAGCGTGGCGGCCATTTTAAAATCAAGATTGTTCTTTGAGTCGATTGTACCTGCGCCGGAGAGATTGCCGACCGCAGGAACAACAGCGACGAAATTCTCTGCCTTAAGACCATCGGGAGCCATTCGGAGATTGGTAGTGAGTTTTTCAATCTCCAGATCCTTGCCGCTCTTGATCCCCGCTAGCGAAGCAATCCCGCTCATCTTGGAACCGAGATCAAAACCCGCCAGCTTTCCATTGAAGAGACCGGCGTCGCCCGTCGTAATTAATTTGCTTAAAGGGCCCGCAAGATTCAAATCAGCGTTGAGCGTGCCAGCTTGAAGTGAAGTTCCCTTTGGAAGAATGATGCCGAGCGCAGGGAGAAAAGCTTCGAGATCTTTCGCAGGCATATCCTTGGCATCGAGCTTTATGTTTACGACCGTAGCTTCCCCTGCCGTTTCGTAGGTGCCATTGAGATGCGCGGCGGCACTCCCAATCTTGAGCGTCGAGGGTTCGAGCACGCCCGCGTTTTTGCGGAGATCGTATTTGGTGGCGAAATCGACGGTGACAGGAACGCCAGCGGAAGAGCCGCCAGCAATAAAGAGAGCTTTGGAGATTTTCGCGTTGCCTTTGGTCTCCGCTTCGCCATTTTGCGAAACGAGATTCGCGTTGAGATCGAGAAGGCCGCCGAGCCCCGCGCTCGGGTCCAGGAACCCCGTCGAGGCGAGATCGAGCGACGTAATCTCGATCTTGGCGTCGACAGACGTTAGAGAAGCGTCGGTCTGGTCGATCGGTCCAGCAGTTCCATCCAGCTTGAACTTTCCACCGGCAGGAAGCTCGGCGGTGACTGTGACCGGAAACTTGGACGTCATCGAAAAATTCTCGGCGACGGCGTTCAAGTGATCATAGGTATTGCGCTTTTGGTTGGCCGTCGAACCGACGGTGATGCGGCCGTCCTTGAGTGTAAATTTCTCCACCGAAAGATCGGCGGGCGCGGCGGCTGACTGAGAAGTCTTCACGGCTTGCGCTTGTTGCGACTTGGCGGCGGCCCCACCGAGCGTCGAGTAATTCCACTGGCTCGCTGCATTGTGAAGAAGAAGGACCTCGGGGTTTTCAATCGTGATGTCAGTGACCTTGAGCGTCTTGCTGAAAATGAGCGGAAGGATTTCGACCCCGACTTTAAGCGATTTTGCGGTGAGAAACGGCGAAGAGCTGAACTTGGGATCGTCGCCGATGGAAAGATTCTCCGCGGAGAGCGAGCCGGTAATCAGCGAAAGACTCAAACTTCCAACCTGAACCTGGCGGCCGAGCGCCTGCGAAGCTTTTTCTTCTATGGCGGGGCGGAATTTATCCACAGGAATCAAAAATGGAGCGACCACAAGAAAAACGATGAAAACTATGACAGCGATGGCAACAATGCGCAGGGTGCGGTTCATGACGGTCTCCAGTGCGAGAGGAATGGGTGATGGATTGGGCGAGATGATAGCACGGAGGAAGTGTGAAGTTTGACGAAAGCACCCCCTGCAGGGATTCGGCGCGGAACATGCAAGACGGTTCCGAGCCATGGCAAGGAGCCCGCTGCAGCACTACCCGCGCTCCAGACTTAGAGCCCTCGAATACCTAAGCCCAATGCCTGCATAGACATACGCAAAAATGCGGTCAACCGATTTTTTCGAAACCCTAAGCCACATATTTCTCATCTTATCTAATATCCAATGGACTAAAAGAGAGGTTTGTAGCCTTGAATTGCAGAGGAGGTTGGAGAACATGATCAACTTTGGAAAAGCAGCGGGGTTCTTAAGACCCCGACTAGGCGCTCAGATTTTGGTTTCCCTGATGTCATTGGCTCTGATATTCGCGACGGTGCCTGAGAATCTGGCGGCCTCGCAAGCTACGACCGCATCGCAGGACCAGGTGCCGCCGCAGAACGGGCAAGCGTCGCCGCAAAACCCACAAGCGCCTCCCTACGCGCAGCAGACTCCCGAGCAATTGCAGCGGCTGGTGGCGCCTATCGCGCTTTATCCGGACTCGCTGGTGGCTCAGGTCCTGGCGGCGGCCACATTTCCTGAGCAAGTCGTCGAAGCCGACAGATGGGTGCAAGCGCATCCGGATTTGAAGGGACAAGCGCTCGGGCAAGCCGTCGATCAACAAACGTGGGACCCGAGTATTAAGGCCCTGACGGCGTTCCCATCTGTGCTAGGAAATATGGATAAGAATCTTTCCTGGACGTCCTCGCTGGGCGACGCCTATTACAACCAGCAACAGGACGTAATGGATGCCGTGCAGGTGATGCGCCGGAAGGCGCAATCAGCAGGTAATCTGAAGACCACCCCGCAGCAAACCGTAACGACCGACGGCTCGGACGTAGAGATTGCGCCTGCACAGCCCGACGTCGTTTATGTTCCCGCCTACAATCCCTGGCTCGTTTATGGATATCCCGTCGTAGCCTGGCCGGGGTGGTATCCGTATCCCGGAATTTGGTTTGGCGGCCCTTACCTTTCCTTCGGCATCGGATTTGGCATTGGGTGGTTTGGCGGCTTTGGATGGGGCTGGGGAAACTGGGGATTCAACTGGCATGGCCGCTACGCCGTTTATAACCATGGCCGGTACTACTCGAGGAGCAGAACCTTTTATAACCGCAGCAGTTACTACCGCGGAGGGGCACGCGGCGGCGCTTATGCCGGGCGCAGCGGAGTTTACAACCGTCCGGGCGCAACAGTCAGGCCGTTTAACGGAAACGCGAACGCCGCTCGCGGATATACGCAGCCACGCGGACAAAGCGGCGTGCGCTCTGGCGCTTTTAGCGGCTACAGTCACGGCGGGCAGGCCAGAAACTTCTCCTCGCGCGGCCAGGCCAGTTTTGGCGGAGGAGGCCGTGGAGGTGGGGGCGGAGGCGGCCGGCATCGATAATTTAGGTCAGCTCAGGTTTCATGTAAAAAGAAAAGGAAATCTGGAAATGGAGAAAAGTCTTATGCAAGGAAAGAAGCTGAGTTTTGACAGATTTTGCTGGGCCGATCTTGTAAGGCTCGGAGCGGCAGCGCTCCTTCTGACGTGCGGATGGGCCACTCGTTCGGTTGCGCAGCAGAACGGGCCTAAGACGTTTTCTTCGGCGGAAGATGCGAGCCAAGCCCTTCTCACAGCCGCTCAGAATAACGACGAAAAAGCGATGCTCGAAATCCTCGGACCCGACGGGAAGCAAATCATTTCGTCGGGTGATGAAGCCGAGGACGCACAGGACCGCACCAACTTCGTTCAGAAATACCAGGAAATGCACCGTCTTATGAGGGAACCGGATGGAACAACGACGCTCTATATCGGCGCGGAGAATTGGCCAACGCCCATACCACTGAAGAACAAGGGTAATTCGTGGTACTTCGACGCCGGAGCAGCCAAGCAAGAAATTCTCTACAGGCGGATCGGCGAAAATGAATTGTCCACCATTCGCGTTTGCCAGGAGCTGGAAACGGCGGAAAAGGAATATCACGCGGCGCAACACGACGAATACGCGCAGAAAGTTTTCAGCGATGAAGGGCAGCACAATGGTCTTTATTGGAAGGCCGCAGATGGCGACCTTCAGAGCCCGATTGGACCGCTAGTGGCGGCAGCCTTTGTGCGAGACGATGGCAATAGCAACAACCAGAAAGACGCTCCCGCTCCGTTTCGCGGCTACTATTTCCGCATCTTGACGCATCAGGAGAAAAATGGTCAGAGCGGCGGGAAAGTCGCCTTCGTGGCCTATCCAGTGGAGTATGGGTCGTCAGGCATAATGACTTTCCTTGTGAAGGAAGATGGAGTGATCTACCAGAAGGATTTGGGGAAGAAAACGGATGAACTCGCCAGAGCGATAAAGCAATCAAGCCCGCGCACCGGCTGGCAAAAGACGGAAGAGCTGCAGGAAGAAGCTTCCACTGAACAGAAAACTAATCCATAAAAGGGCTCAGCGCGAGTGATAGAGCAAATCGGCGCCGCGCAGCCTTGCGCAGCAAAAAAGATGCGGCGTCTGAGGGTAAGAAGAGCATCAGAAGAGGCATGATAAGATCGCAAAGATGAATCGGCGGAACTACGTTCTGTTAGCGGCGGCGATTGTGATCGCAATGAGCCGGGCTGCTACGGCGCAGGAAAAGCCGGCACCCTCGAATTTGCCCGATGCGCCCGCGCCGAAACAGGGCCAGAACGGCACAACACCAAAGCAGGATAAGAACATCTTTGCGACACCTCTTGGACTGATCACGAGAAGATCGTACGTCTATCCTGAGCTGGCCACGACGCCCGGACCGCTTACTTCCAAAGAAAAATTTGAGCTTTTTCTCGACAAGAGCGTATCCCCTCCGCAAATTTTGAGTTCTGCGGCTGGCGCGGGAATTAGTGAGGCGCGAGGAACGCTGGCGGGCTATGGGCAAGGCGGCGAAGGATACGGCAAGCGATTTGCCTCGTCAATGGTGAGCGGAGCCTCCAGCCATTTTTTTGGAACATTTTTACTTCCGGCGATGTTGCATGAGGACCCACGGTTTTTTGTGAAACTTCACGGTGGGTTTGGGGCCCGTGCCGAACACGCATTGCGCCGTGCGGCGGTCATTCGAACAGACGAAGGGAAAGAAGCGTTCAACTTGCCAGGTATACTCGGGCCGCTTTTGGCCGAGGCCCTGGCGAACGCCTATCTTCCGGCTTCCGAACAAACCGCTGGAAAAACGTTCGAGCGCGGCGGGATCCGCATCGGATTCAGCGCGGCGAACAACTTGCTGAAAGAATACTGGCCGAGCATCTTCAAGAAACTGCGCGTCGATAAGATCGCTCCCGGTTTGCAGCCGGATACAACGCAGCCCGCGCCGCCGGGCAAACCGGTGAATTGATTCTCCAAGCAGCCGCGGCCAAGAGCTGCAGGCGCGCCGTGCGCGGATCGTATTACAATGGGCAAGAGCGGGGCTGTAGCTCAGATGGATAGAGCAACGGTTTCCTAAACGATTAACACGGCTCTGGGGTACTGATTTCTCAATGGGTTGCGGGGATTCACTTCGGGGTCGCGATACCCTTTTTGGCTTGTTTGGGCTGGCCGTGGGGTACAATTTTGGGGCACACGCGGGGCTGTAGCTCAGATGGATAGAGCAAGGGGTTCCTAACCTCTAGGTCGGCGGTTCGAACCCGCCCAGCCCCACCATAGAATCCTAATGATTCGGCCTTTGCCGAAGGAAATCATACAGGGTCGGCCGTCCTATTGCGATGACTTGGGCGTTAAAGCCGCGCCTTTGTTAATCAATACAGTAAGTGGTAGCGCCCCTGCCCTTTCATGCCCCACGCCCATCTGCCAAACTTTCCCCTATGGAATGGAAGCAGTTTTGTGATCCCGACAACTGGCATGATTTAGCGAAGCTTTTTCCACGGCTTCCCGATTCTGAGCTAGACGCTTTGGCGCGGGATATAGCCGCCCACGGCCTTCAAAATCCAATCGTGCTCTTTGAGGGAAAGGTTCTTGATGACCGCAACCGGTTGTTGGCCTGCGAGAAGGCTGGCGTCACGCCCCGCTTCAGGAAATTGGAACCGAATGGTATTTCGCCCCGCGAATTTGTGATTGCCCAGAATTTGCACCGCCGAAACCTGACCAAAGACCAGTGCGCGGCACTCGCGGCCAAGCTTGTACCCGAGCTAGCAGCGGGTGCCCGTGAACGGCAAAAAGAAGCGGGAAAACACGGCGTCAAAGGTGGGCGGGGGCGTAAAGCGGGGAAAGCCACAGCGCAAAAAGATGCGAAGGGTTCCGGAAAATCTTCGGCGCAAGCCGCGCAACTGATTGGGGGCGTCAGCGCACGAAAGGTTGAGGGAGCCGTCGCCTTAGAGAAGCGGTTGCCGGGAACCCTTGACAAGATCATCCACGGGCAATGGACGTTTGGAAAAGCCGTGAAAGAGATTGAACTGTACGAAAAGCGCAACGAAACTGAACCACCGCTCCAAGGAGATATTGACAACGATTTCAAAGAGTTGGCATCTGCTTTGGGAGTCGTTCGTAACGGCGCATTAAGTCGTCGGTTTGGAGAAAATCCGTTTTCGGTGTTGGATGCTGGAAGCACTCGATGGATGAATCGGCAAGCACAGTGGCTTTCCACGATTGACCCCGTACTCTGCGAACGTGCGTATCAATGGTTCGCGCCCAAAGGTGGCCATATCTTTGATCCGTTCGGTTCTGGAAGCACGCCCGGAATCGTTGCTGGATGTTGCGGCTATCAGTACACCGGAGTCGTGGACGATCAAACCCAAGCAATTGCGAATGAGAAACAAGCCAACCTTGTTCAGATCAATGGGCCACAGATGATTTTGCCAAAGTGGACTTACTGCAATCCCGACGATTTTGACAAGAATCTGCCAGCCGGGGAACAGTACGATTTAGTTTTCACCAGCCTTCCGGCCAACCAGATGGAGCAATCCAAAGAGATACTAGGCCAATCTGTCGCGCGGCTGAAATGGAATCGCTTTGTGGTACTGCGAGTGGCCGATGTATATAAAAAGGACGGTTTCATAGTCGCAAGTGCCGAAGATGCAGTGCGACCGATGACGGAGCTTGGTCTCTACTACTACAACCGGCTCATCCTGAAGATGGACAGCCGAGGGCTTGGTTACGGGACCCTTCTGTGTTTTTGGAAGGGCGACAGGGACAAAAAGGCGATAGTTAATGCGCTAGGTGTGCTGAGTTCCGTCGAGGATGCTCTGGCCTAAGTCCGGCCCCCGCACCGAACGCAAAGTCTGACCCGTCCCTGTGCGAAGTCAAAGGCTTCTAGCGGCCATTCCGGGCGGCCCGCGCTCCCGCTTTGGAGGAAAGGGCCGAACTTTACCATCGACCCCGCTGCCGCCATTCTGCATCGAGCCTAGTATTGCGGGGCCTTTTCATCTCGCCGTTCTTCAACTTGAACCAGAAAAACCATCTTTGCTTCACAGTTAGTTCGAATCGTTGCTTACGGGCAGTATGGGCTTGCGCCCGTGTTATCCAAGAATGATGTTCTGAACAAACATCAAAAACTACTGGTCCCCCATCGTGACGCTCGTATAGGACGTGATGGCCTTCAGTTGCAAGCCTTGTGCAATCTTTGACCGGGCAGCGAGTGAGTTTTGTAGTCGGGGCTGGCAGAGTCGCGACCGGCTTCTCTACCAACTCTGTTTTGCGCTGCACCGGCTTCGGTAACTTTCTCTTTGCCTTTTTCTTCATTCCCAACTTGCCCGGCATCGCCTATCCAATTCGCTTTCCGATGAACCCTACTATGACTACGGAATAGTCCCTTTGATCGTGTGTTGGATGCCTTGACGCTTCAGCTCAATCGCTATGAACGGGTAGTGGACATCTAAGAAATCCATCGTAACGAAATCCTTTGAATAGTTCCGAACCAGCGAAAAACGAAATTGCACCAGCGAGTCGTCAGTATTTAGCCGCAGTACCCCGATGGTGTATGCCACCTTTTGTTGGACAGCTTGCGGAGTCGCCGGATTCGGTTTCACGTGGCAATTGGCAAAGTCGAGAATGAACCAACCGGGCTGGATGTGAAAAGGGTCAAGGACTCCAACATTGTTGGCTTTGTAGCTGTTTATCTTCGAGTGGGCCAAACGGAAATTGTTCCACTCATAGGCCAAGGTCGGATATTGCGACTTTGGCAGAAAGTGATCGACGCTGCTCTCCATAGGGACATAAAGGCAGCAATAGGCGCAGACGCTTCGGTATGCTGAGCGCAAATCACCCAAGCACTGATTCCAGTACGGCGCTTTTTTGAAATCATCCCGCGTTGGACGTTGGTAGCTTCTGAGAAATGTCCGTCCCGGATTCCTCACCTTAGCGGCAAATGTGGCTGGCTCAACTTGCGGCGCGACAGGGATCAAACCTGTACCCCCTTCTGTTTCGCAAAATACAACCATCTTGGCCAGAACTCGTCATCTGCGGGGAGGGTGTCGGAGAGCTGCTTGTGTATCTCCTTTATCGCCTCAGGGCTTGGGTTGTCATCCGCGAGAATGGCTTTCGCTTGCTCCAAGGCGCTTTCCGTCGGTTGTGAGGTAGCCTGCTTAAGTTCAAATAGCTCCGACTTAAGCCACGAATCTACGCGGCCATGCCGAACGAATTGAACCTCGTCAAATTTGATTTCTTCACCTGCCATTTGCAGATGAAAGAGCTTGTCGATGGGATCGTGAAATTCCTGCTCAAGCGAGGCCAATATGAGAGGGGAGTGGGTCGCGATAATGACCTGCGCTTCAAGTTCGGTTCCCAAAATGTTGGTCACATCGAGAAGGGCTGGCAGCACTACGCGCTGCCACTTCGGATGCAAATGGGCTTCCATTTCATCGACCATGATTACCATTCGGTTTTGGGGCGACTTCTTTGATAGCCCTGAGTAGACCTTGTGTTCATTCCAAGCCCAGACAAGCAGATAGGCTACAGTCACAATTCTCTTTACACCCGCCGACTCGTTTGTGAATGGAACGACATCGTAGGCGTGGCGCAGCGTCGGTATTTCCCGCGCATCACCGGCGAGCCTAACTGTTTCGCCGGGTTCCAATGGGTTCATGTCCGGGGGTGAAAGCTTCCGAAGCACAGCCTTGAACATCTCGAACACGGATGGATCGGGGGAGTGTTGCCATCTGACCCAGTCGCGCAGAAGACCCTCGATTCGCTTATCGAGACCATTCATTACTTGGTCGCGGGAAAAGACTAATGCTGCCCGCTGGTCTACGGTTTCCCCGCCGTGCCTCACGGGGTCCCAAACCGCAAACGAACCGTCTACACGCGCGTATAGAATTAGCCCCGGTATGGTTGGCCGCCCTTTAGGTGCTGGCCATCTTTGCTCGTTCCAATCGAATTTGATCGTCTTTTTCTGCTCAAAATTCTTTTGCCCTGCAATACTGAACGTAATTGCTGGTTGGTCCTTCCTTGCGTCCGTTCGCGGGTATGCCTGCCGCTCGCACCAGTTTCCCGTCAAGCTCCACCACGCACATTCCAAGATAAATGTCTTTCCCAGCCCATTGTCCCCGGTTATGACTGAAAGGCGTTCGGCCGGGTTGAACTCAAGATGGTGCATTGGTCCAATTCCGGTCAGTTCGAGATACTTGAGTGTTCCGCCTTCTTCGGGAGCCGCATCTGGTGGCTGCCCAATATCGGATCGCATTAATAGGTCATCCGAGTAGGCTTCAGACACCAGAAATTCCGGGGGCATATCTGGAACTGTCGTGCGGAACAGAGCTTCTTGCTCTATGTCATTGATGTGAAACTCACGCAGAAAATGTTTAACGATAGCAGACGCTGTGGTCCCATCTGGCCAATTCCTGTCCCGATAGAGCCAAACGGAAAGCCAAAACGCGGGGATTCTTTCAGTGCCGTCCGTATCGAGCTTTGAACGCAGCACCTTTATATAGTCACGGTTCCAGCCCCACTGATCCGTATTCCGCTTGTGGAGAAATGCAGCGGCGAGTTGCCCACGGGTCCGTGTACTTTGAGATCCTGAAGATGGATATTTGTGCGACAACCATCGCCCAATGCGACTGGAAGTTCTGAACGGTTGGAAGTAGAAGGTCGATTTCAAGTCTGGCTTATAGTGGACACGAAGAAAATCCTCTTCCGCTTTGTTAATCGGGAAATTCGTCATATTGCCAATCGGAAGCTGTCCCTGCTTGCAAACTAGATAGGTAATACCGAAAAAGGGGTGAATATCACTGAGTTCAGACAAAGCTTGACGAATTAGCGGATGCGGAAGGTACATTTAGGCATTTATAACACGCGACGAAGCTGCTCGACCATGTAATCGCAGAACAGTGGGTTCAAATCTATACCAGTTGCGTCTCGACCCGCAGCCACCGCCACTCTGATCGTGGTGCCACTTCCCGCAAAGCAGTCAAGCACCTTACCGTTCTTTGGGCACCCCAGCTCGAGGCAGCGTTCCACAAGTTCATCTGGGAAGGGCGCGGTATCAATTCCATTTGTTGCTTTAGGTCGCGCAGCGATAGTCCACACATCTTCTTCTACAAGGATGTCTTTCAAGGCTTCACGATTGAAGAAGTAGTGGCGGTTCTTGGCAAACATAAATACGTGCTCGTAGCTTCTGCGCGGTCGGTCTCTGACTGCTTCCGTTAGTGCATGTTTACGGTGCCAGATAATCGCGCTGCGGATCACCCATTTCCGCGCAGCCATTTCCATCGCCAAACGCCACGGGACGCCTATCATGGATTTAGGGCGAATCCCAATTCCCACGCCACCGCTTTTATCAACTGCCCTCAAGCCAAACCTTCGCTTCGTGCTCTTAGGGTCTACGCCGTGGGACTTTCCCTTGCCCGAATAATATGTGTCGCTGATGTTCAGAAATAGGAGTCCTTCATCTTTAAGCACACGATGAACACCATCCATTACATCCGCCATCACGTTTACATATTCAGTGACAGTTTCCTCGTGTCCTATCTGGCCTTCGACTCCATAGTCCCTAAGCCAGTAGTACGGGGGCGACGTAATCGCACAATCGAAATGGTTTGCGGGTAGGCGCTTCAGAACTTCCAGAGCATTGCCGAGGTGTACTTTCCACTCTGCACCGGTGCTTCGACTCTTACCACTCCAAATCTTTGTCATTATGTGGGACGAAATCTTGTGGAGTCTCCTGAACGCGACTCATAAACGACGACCAAACTATCCGAGCCCTTGAGTGTGCTTCCTTCGTAGTTTATATCACAATCCAATGTTCCGCGCCGGGCAGCACAAGCGGCAGGACTCGTTACAGACCCGGCGCTTAACGTGCCAGCGAACGTGCATGGCCTTCTGGCTTCGCGCCCGCATCTGGGCCGCGCTGAGGCAAGACCAAGGGCTGTACGGGGTATTCATCCACCGCTGCATCTCGCGGAACACCAGGTCGGTGTTTAGCTCGCGCATCTGCTTGCGGTTGGCTTCAATCTTCAACGGGCTTCTGGATGTGCCGCCAAGCCGCCCACCCTTCGCCTGAACTTCCGGGTCGAAGAAACCGATTTTCTTCTCGCGGTTGATCCGCGCCCATTCGCGTGGACCTTTGGCGAAGATGCCGAGCTTTAGGGCCTTGGTGATTAAGCCCGCGTTGCGTTTCGGGACTCTCATGCGATACGGCGGATTGAAACTATCCCGGGTTTCGGCGCAAATTTCCCGAGCGTCTTTTTCGCTTCATGGCCGAATGGCCAAGTTTTTCCATCATGCCAGTCGAAAAATCGGAGGGAAATCTCGTGCGCTTGTTTTGCGAGATAAGCTTCCAGCGCGGGGCGTACTGCTTCCCCGACGATATCCTTTACAGGTTCATGGTAGAAATGCTTCGCCAAATCCGTCAACTTCCGCATCATGTCCAGCGGGATCTCAATGGTGATAGAGCGGCGTTCCTCAGAAGGATGCTGGACGCAGTTTTCCTGCTCTTCGATATATTTCTCGAGCCAACGGATTGTGTGCGGCTTGCCGGATTCTTCCATGCCCGCATCGACGCACTTCCGAAGATACTTGTCGCGGTCTTCGTAAATGTGGGCTGCCAGATGGTGGGACCAAGTCAATTCCACGATGCGTTTCTCACGTGGAAAAGCGCGGGCCACGTTCGCGTACAGCTTCAGCGAAGCCACGGAAAGCCCGATGCAATCCGACATCTGCTTCCAGAAGTTCGGCGGGTGGCTACCGATGAGCATATAGCTGGGAATGCCGTGGTCTTGGGGGTTGTAATCGCAGTCCGCTGCCAAAAGCAGGTCCCCGATTTCCCACATATAGGTGCCGAGATTTATCGACAATTCTTTGAGCCGGGCGATTATGCGCTCGTACTTTGCGCTGAAGTCTTCCATCGACAAAAATGCTTCGTCGGCGCTGCTTTGAGTGAACGCCAAAGGTTGTTCCTCCCAGAAATCGGAAATCACGTCAAACGCGATTGACAAGGTGTTACCTGCATCGGGAATTTACTAATGTTCTGAGGGCGGCCCCACGATTGTTCATTCGACAAAGGCGAACCTTCGTTCAATCGACAAAAGTAGGACCGCACACTCAATATGCGGCCCGGATGTTATGCGACCAACGCGGCTTGATTCTGTAGAATCCGCTGGATCGCGACGGAGTGATTGACTGTCACGACCTTGCCATGTTGCAGGCGGATGTTGACAGGCTTTGGCTGCCAACCCGGTTTCGCATTAGCGGGCTTATCGAACTTGGCCGATTCGCCCTCAACAAATCCGGCTGCTTCGAGCACGGATCTCTGGATTTGCTGAAACCGCTCGCTGTCGCGCTTTGCCGTTTCCTGCCTGCCGCCGCAGTGGTTGCGGGTTGGGTCGGCATTCAACTGCTCATTTAGTGTTTCCATTTTGTTTCCTCCTTTCCTGAAAGAGTTGTCCAAAACTCTTACTTTCGGAAGTAAGCTGCGTCCGCGTTTTTCTTCGCGGCGTTTTGCGTATCGGTGTAATCCCGCGCGGCTTGCGCGTGCTGTTCCGCAAGCGACGGGGCATGTGCGATGCCGCCACCCGGAAGCAGGATTGCCGGGCCGGGCTTCACCCACTCGTCCTGTGCGATTTGGGCCGCCGTGCGGTGGTCACGGCCAACCTTGTCGTGCGGTAACGGCTCGACAAAGCCAAATCCGTAATTGACCATTCCATCTTCCCGACGGATCGGCGCACGTGGAGTGGCGGTTGCCGGTGCTTCTTTCACTTCCGGGCTGACTATTGCGATGTCCGAATTATTCGGCATTCTCATTGCTTTTCTCCTTTTCAATTTACGGCGCGTAGCGATAATTCCCGTTTGGTTTCCGCATCATGGCAAGCACACGTTCGATATTTTGAATCTGTGCGTCTGTCAAACTGCTTTCCAAAACATTGGTCCATCCGCAGATGCCGCCTTTTCCCGTCGACGGAATCTGGAAACCGCGTTGCAAGTTGTAGGCTCCCGAGCCTTTGGAAATCTGAAATGGGCTGTGCGGTGCGGCATTCGGAATTGGGTCGCCCTTGCAAAAAGTGTCGAAGGCTACGAAATCCCCAGCGCACCAACATTCCTTGTCGGCGTATAGCTGGTGGTAGAACCACCGCTCCTGCTCTATTCCGTCTTGTGTAATTTTTATATTGGCGATGGGGACATAGTCTGTCGATATTCCCCTTCCTTCGAACGACGCCAGCCAAGCCGCGACCAAGGCCGGGGGAAATTTGTAAATGATGCCGATGGTGCCGAAGACCACTAGATTTCCACCCCATCGAAAAGTCCGCTAGCGCCCGGCTTTGAGTACGTGCCATCCCATGCGACGTCTGTAGCAAATCCACCGGGATTAGCTGAAGGCGTGAACGTGACGTTCATGCCCAAAGTAAATGTCGTGTCGGACGGCGCTTGCACGTAGTAGATTGCGCCGGTGCCGAATGTGGCGATTCGGTACTGGTTGTTGGTCCAAATCTGGTCGATCCAACCGTTCATTTCTGTTTCCCTTCCAAATCCGTCACCCGCTTAGCAAGGTCTTCAACCGTGCGCCGAAGGGCGAACAGGATTTCCGCCAATTCGTCCACACGCTTGTTGGTAGCGTAGATTAGCTCGCGACTCATCTGCGACCGTGGACAATTCCCGCCGCTGCCTGCAAACGGTTTTTCAATTCCGCGTCGGCTTGGAGCTTGCGGTCATCTTCCGCAATCTGTTCTGCAATCTGGGCGGCGCGGGCGCGGCGCGTTCCATCCGTGCTTGCGGCGGGCACTGGCGCGTCTTTGCCCATAGCGGAGGCGGCCCGGCGAAGCACCTGACCGTTTTCCACTTTTCGGGCGATATGTTCCGGGCATCCCATCGCGCGAAGATTGACAAGCCCACTGCCGGGCAAAATCCGGCCGTTGGCGTTAATCTCGAGGCGCTGTCCGTGTGCTGTCCTATATTCGATTGCCATTTTCTTTTCTCCCACAACTGAATTTACAACCCAACAAACTTCATCCGTTCTTCCAAGGTGCTTGGAATCGCACCAAGAATCTTCAGATACGCGGTTAGATTTCTCTCCCCGCGTGGTACGACTTCATCGGGGTAGTCAATGTCAAACGCGCGGATGACGCAATCCCGATACGTCGGGGATTCCAGCGCGGGCAGGCCAAGCGCGGGCACTGCCTTTGCCAGCAAACTGCGTTCGCCGTCTGAAAATGAAGTCAGCATTCCTGTACCTGACCCTTGGCATGTTTTGGCTGTGACAATTGTTCTTGGCGGCCATCCGCTAGTAATTCCCGCAACTGTGTTGCGGCGTGGAATGTCAACGACGCCCTGCGCTCTTTGATTCTGAGCAGGCGTATAGCCGTCACGATCCCGCGCCCGGTGAGTTTGCCGTCCCGGATTTCGACTGCTTCGTCGCCTGTGCCGATTCCTTTTTGATACCAAATCATGTCTGGTCTTTCTTCGGCGCGAATCCGCTAACGCGGACACGCTCTGGGTCAATCGTTAACGCCATGACTTCCATCTCCGCCAGTAGAGGAATTCGCTGGTCGATATAGTGCGAGCATTTCGCGACCGGAAAAGGCATCGGGATAAGCTGTGAACCATAGGACCTCGTGGTCATCTCAACGCCACAGCGGAAAAGTTCTTGCGATTCCTTATAGCCCCTCACGCAATGCGCCCATCTGCACGTTGCACAAAGGGACTTCCCGTTGACCGGTGTACCGCCTATCACTTTGAAATTCACGCTCATACTTCCGGCTCCGGTTCTTCGACTTCCACATCTGGCGCACGAAAGGGCACGATCACCGGACCGCGCTCCAAGAACTGGTCAAACGCATCCTTGGGAGCATCGCTGCCTTGCCGCGTGCGTTTCGCCTTATCCCGCGACATCGGGCTGAGGCCCAGCCGTTCAAGGCAGGTCATCATTACGTTTTCGGCTTTGTAGAAGTGCTTGCAGAGGGGGTTGTCGATCTCCCCTTTTTCCGGGTCCTCGATCGTCCATCCGTGGACATCGAGTTCATTTTTGAACTTCCAGTAGCGGTTTTCTGCCACGGCATAAAGGCGGACCAGATACTCGTCGCCTTCCGTGAGGTGCTGGCGGTCAGCCAATAGCTTGTTGACCCGCTTGAACGTCGGTCTACATTCCTTCGGCAGATTCCCGAATTTCGGACGCCCCGCTGGAATACGGCTTTCCCCGACGCCCATCGTGGCTTGTGGGACGGTTCCTGTCAGTCGGTGCAGCTCTTCCGGCTTGGCTGTGCGCGGCATTAAAAGCCTTCCTTTTTCCAGTCCGTCGTCAGTTCAACGCCAGCGAGCTTTTCGCAGGCGTTGATTTTGCGCTTGGCTTCCGCGATGACTGCCGCATCCCCGCGCAAGTCCTGAGCATTGCCGGAAAGTTCTTGCTCAACAGCTATCAAGTGTGAGTGCCGGGCTTTCCGTTCCGCCTCCATCGCATCGTTGGAATTCAATGTGTCGGCCTGCCACGTTAGCCCGTCTTGCTTTGACAATTCATTGGCCCGTGCGATGCCGGGGACGTATTCCCGCTTACCGGGGTTTTGCTTCCACCGGCGCACGTATTCTTTTTGAATGTCCACAGGCACGGGGAAGCCAAGCAGCGAGCAGAATTCGCGGCCAGAATGATCGCGGCGGTCGTGGATTCGGCTGGGGTCGCCCGCGAAACGACGGGTCACATTGCCGATTTCCAAAAAGATGGACACAAGCCTGTCGCCAGCCGTATTCACGAAATCGTCCACATAGAAACGCGACGCGGCGGCGGATTGTCGCTGTGCGTCGCCGGGCTTCGGCAAGCGATAGGCAGGTTCGCCGTCGGGTATTACCGTGCCATCCGTGGACACAGCTATCCGGCCCTTTCGCGTGACTTCTTCTATCGGGTCGATTTCTTCAGCGACGCCGAGCTTAATCATTTCGCGGGCAATGTCGCCGCGAACGTTGGATACTTCCCCATTGAGTAGGGATTTGATTCTAGGCATGATGACTTTTCCTTGCGGTGCAGGGCGTTTTGGTTTTCGATGCAGCCTAGCGTTGCTGGCTGTATTGAAACGCCACTGACTTATGCGGGCCGTGTTACGGGTTTGTCGTCGCGGTTCAGGCGTGGACAACGTGCGGGAATCGGCGCTAAACGGATCGGAAATGGACAGAAACGAAATCTAATCGGCGAGCCATCGTGCGGAAAGTCCATCTAATCGGGGCGTCCTCAAATCGAAAAATAGCACGTTCAGCGCGTTAAAAGCTGGCGCGTGGTTTGCAGGCTTCCTAGTACTTCAACGAGCCTCCCCATACCTCCTTGCCAGTGTGTCCACACTTCAAACCTCTTATTCATCAATCAGTTACCATACATCGTTAGTGTTTGCCACACGTACACATCATGCGGCCACTGGTACCCGGCCCATTTGGATACTCGCGCACAGAATCGGCACAGAATCGCTTCAGTCGGTATGAAAACCGCGCGGATCGGTAAGCAAACCTGCCCGCTTTGGATGCCCCTAGAATGGCCAGCGGTGGGCTTGACACGGCCCACAGGCGCGATATCTGGCCACACTCTAGCTATCAGGCATTCCATAGCTTTGATTACCGGCTTACCTGATTTGCTTTGCCTCTAGAGATTTGTCCAGCGGACGACTGGTCCAGTTTCTAATCTACTGCCGGGCGCACGGCCATGTCCGCAATCTTGAGCACGCGGGCGGATGTGAGCAGAAACCTTTCACCATCTTGGCAGGATTCCAGTCCGCTAACGGCTTTGGCCGCATCTTCGATGTTCGCGGCTTCGACTACCAGCAAAACGGAATACTTGTGAGTTTCTGCCGGACGTTTCTTACTGGCCATGATGACTTTCTCCATTGGCGCTAGATTCCCCAGCGCTCAAATCTGCTTAGATCACTTCCAAGATTCCCAGCCCGCCCATTTGGTCGCCCGTTCCCTGAGCGCGGAAAGCTTTTCGCCCCGGACTAGCGGCTCATCCGTTTCCGATTTCTTTTCTTCCGGCATGGGCGGATTTTCAAAATCCGCGATTGCTTCCGCGACAATCTGTTCCTTGATCGCTTCCGATGCTGGCGACGATTTCAAATTCTGGCGGATTCTGTCCGCTACCATCGCAACCCAATTCATTCCTGTTCCACCCATCGCTGGAAGCTTCGTGACAGCGGCGCTTTCACTTCGCCAAGTTCCACGATGAAATGTGACCCGTCGCATTTGCAGTGGTCATGCGATAGCAACGCCTGGTGAGCAACGAAGTAGCTTTCAAATCGGCGGGCTTTCTTCAGGCAGGGCTTGTAGACGAGCCATTTCCCGTCGCCTTCGATCCAGACGCCCGGATGTGTTGAGATCCATGTTTGAAGTGTGGTTGCCATATCCCTGTACTGAGCGTGCGCGTGTTTGGGGTTCACTTGCTTGTTGTTTCCCGAATGAAGCGACGGGTTTCCTCTATCGACGTTTCTTCATCATGTTTCACCGCGCCGAATGTTTCCTTGTGAATCTTCCGCATGGCTTCCATTGCCGCCTCTTGCTGCATCTCTTCGTATCGCGCGAATGCGGCCCGGCCTTCGGCAGTGTTTTCCTCCCACCACATTTGCTTAGATGACTTTTCGCGCTTGGCGTTTTCCTTCGCTTGCACGATGAGTTTTTCCTTCAGAGCTTCATCCAAGAAAAGCTTCCAGCGATTTCCCCGGTATCCTTCCAGCGGCATGGTGCGGTTTTTCTTCCAAAGCCAAATCAGTTCGCTTGTCACGCGTTCGCCAAGTTTGTTCAGTACTGCTTCCAAATCCGGCAGGAGCTTTCCTTCGGTTGAACCATCCATTTCTGGTGGACAGTTTCCGGGCACTTCAACAAACGCCTTCCATCCCGCTTTTGCCATCGGTAGGATGGGCGGTTGGTGGGCGGTCCGGAGGGCGGTTGGCTGCACCCTATAGGGTGCAGGGTTTGCCGCCACTTGTGCAGGGTTTGGCTGCGACTCTTGCAGGGTTTCACTGCCAGTGGTGCAGGGTTTATCCAGTGGTGCAAGGTTTGATTCTTCACTCTTGCAGGGTTGGGCTTTTGAGTCTAGCAGGGTTTTCGCCGCCTTCAGGATCGCTTCGACATTCAATTTCCGGTTGCGACCGCCCTTGACTCCGCGCTGTGTTCCGTTCGAAACAAACCCCAATCCATTTTCTCCCAAGTCATCCAAGCGATACCGGAAGGTGCGCTCCGCAATTCCGACACGAGCTGCCATCGTTGCAACGCTCGCATAGATGCTTGACCCATCTGCGTTGGCGTGCGTGGCCAGTTCTACGACCACGGCGCGGCGCTCGTGGCACACCTGCACCCATTGCCGACTATCTGCCGGAAGTTTGTAAGCCTGATAGGGCACGCCGACAACATCCAAGATTGCGCGAATTGGTTTATCACTGGCCACTATCGACTCATTTCCGCGTTCGTTGCTTTTGCATCTTCAATCGCTTTGCTGACAAATTCGTTTATCCACTCCTGATTTTCAGGAGCGTTAAGAATTCCTTGCTCGGCTTCTACTTCTCCATACCATTTCTTGTTTTTCCGCGTGACGAAAAGAGCGACCTGCAATCTGAGACTTTCTAAGACATAATCCATCGGGAAATTTCGTTCGCATATCCATAGATGTGCGTAATAGAGCAGATTTGCCCGCAACTGTTTATCTGTTGGCGGAGCTATCGAGTAACTCATGCTGCTCTCCTATCCTTCTCTCGCGCCACTTGCTTCCGAACCCATTCAAGGCATCCGTTCTTGATGCCTTGAATCTCTTCACGACGCTGTTCGGCCTCTAGCTTTTTCATCAACAGTTCTTTGTTCATGCTGCTCCCTCGCTGTCGTAGAACCTGATTACATGGAACGCGTAGCGATACTCTTCCACGTCTGCTTCAGCAAAAAGTTTCAGTACACGCGAAGCGCGTGGTTGTTTATTCACCTCCATCCAAAGTGATACCTCTTTAGTGGCCGGGTTCACTGCAAAGTCAGTGACCATAATTCCCCCGCCGTTGAATTTCATTCCCGTTTCCTCAATCAATTCGTGCCACGCTTCGCGACATTCGAGAAGATGCTCGACGGCTATGTTGATGCCGCTCCCGTCTACTTTCCGCGCCAAATCATCCATTTCCTTCCACATTCGATTGATGTCTTGAATTTCTTCGATTGTCAGACTCATGCTTTTTTCTCCTTTTCAAATAGGGCCAGCGGACCCATATTTCGAATTGGGCCAACATACCGGCCATCAAACGCCAATCCCATAGCGCAGCTATGCGCTAAGGGATCGGGCTATCCACGTCGCCCTCCCTTCTGATTGGCGGCCAGCCATTCACACACGCTGGGCCAGTGATATCTCAGGAGTTTTCCCAGCTTGATTACGGGGATGGGTGCAACGCCGGATTTCCGCGAGCGCGATCTTTCATAGACCCATGTGGGCGCTACTTGAAGGCGCTCGGCCAACTGTTGAGGTGTAAGTAAATCGGAAGGCTGAAAAACTGGTACCGGGAATTCGTTCTTGGAAGACATCGCACACAATCCAGAGATTAAGCACGGGCCTTGCCGCGTGCCGGATGTGTGCGACTAATTTCAGGCTGGGTGGATTTGTTGTCCACTTACTGTTGCGCTATCTTGGCCAAGAATACGCGGGAAACGGTGTAAAATCAAGCCTTTTTTCGGGTTCGGCGGCCTTTCGCTTGCCTTAGTGCCTTGGTCGCAGCGGTGGCAAGCAGTGTCATCGCATCTTGAGCTTGCTTGGATGTGGTTTTGATGTAGTGGCGCTGGGTCGTTTGAACATCCCCATGCCGGACAATCTGTTGGATTACCGAATCGTCAACGCCCATCGCGTTCAAGGTCGATGACACGCCACGGCGGAAGGCGTGCCAGCCATGCCAAGGAATCTTTGCCTTGACCAGCGCGGGTGCGATTTCGCGGCGCACCAAGTTCGCCAGATTCAGCGGACGTTGGCAGCGTTCCCCGGAGAAGATGTATTCGCCTTCGGGCTGCCGTTTCCTGTGGGCTGCCAGCGCGGTTCGCAATATCGGAAGCAGCGGAACCGGAGCCTGAGAGTCATCGGTTTTCGTTTCCCCGATGTGACGGCCCCACACGTTCCGCGACACGTTGATTTCCGTGTCGGTGAGATCTTCCCATTTCAGTCCCCGGATTTCCCCATGACGCAGGCCGGAAAACGCGGCCATCATGACTACTGTCTTAGCAGGTTCCGGCAGGGCCGCTATGATCGCCGAAGATTGTTCCAGCGTGTAGGCGTATCCGGGCCGGGCCTTCAGGCCCTTTGGACTCTTAACAGGTGTGACCGGATTTGCCAGTGTATAGGCGTCGGTCAAGATGGCATACCGGAAGGCCCCGGAAAGCAGGTTGCGACAATTGTGGAGCGTGGTCTGGGCGCGTGGCTTGTCCTCGGCCAGTGCCTTGAGAATTGTGGCGACATCGCTAGGCCGCACGTTCCGAAGGGCCAGCCGTTTGCCCACAAATGGTTCGAGGAGTCCCCAAGCACCGATGTATGAGTGGTAGGTGCTAGGCTTTCGCCCGGCTTTACACATCGGCAGATAGCGGTTGTCCATAAATTCCTTGAGCGATTCTAGTGACGAAGGGCGGGCGACCTTGGAGTTGATCGGCGCAAGCAGATCGGCGGCCAGATGTTCCACACTTGTCGCCGTTTGATATTCGCGGCATACTGGCGCAAGGCGCTTGAGCACGCGCCGTTTCGCGGGCTGGCCATCCGGCCCGATGAACGGTTCGTAGAATTTCACAACCCATGACTTGCCACGTTTGAATATATATCCGCCCTGCATCGTGCCTCCCTGTGCCCGGATTGGGGGTACAGCATGTTGGCATGGGGTACAAATGGGGTACAAGTGATTTCTTTGCTCTGTTGAAGTTATTGATAATAAAGATAGTTATTTCGATTGCGGAGCATAGATTTGCCGTTTCCTAAACCGTTTGTCGGGAGTTCGAACCTCCCCAGCCCCACCAGATTTTCCCCCGCTTTGAGAAATCCAAAAACACTTCCATGCGGAATCTGGAAAATGTGTCCCAGGTCATCGCCAAAGTGGGAGAATGCTGCTAGTTAAATTGTTGCCGTATCCCATAGAGGAAATCGGGGTCAGGCGAGCGGCGGAGAGGTAAGCAGCAGCAAGGAGTGGCAATGAATGAAGCGCTGAACGTCCACCGACTGCACTTCGCGTTCACGATCACGTTCCATTACATTTTCCCCCAATTAACGATGGGGCTCGCACTGCTGCTCGTCTATCTGAAAACCAAGGCGCTGCGGACCGGCGACGAACACTACAACCGGGCCGCCCGGTTTTGGGCTCGCATCTTCGGAATCAATTTTGCTCTCGGTGTGGTGACCGGCATCCCGATGGAGTTTCAGTTCGGAACAAACTGGGCGGCCTTCTCGAAAACGGCAGGCGGCGTAATTGGACAAACTCTGGCGATGGAAGGCGTGTTTTCCTTTTTTCTCGAGTCGAGCTTCCTGGGATTGTTTCTCTTCGGAGAAAAAAAGCTCGGGCGCGTCGGACATTGGTGGGCGGCGTTTCTGGTTTGGCTCGGTTCGTGGCTATCTGGATTTTTTATTGTGGCAACAGACGCGTGGATGCAACATCCCGTTGCCTATCGCATGGCAGCGAACGGAGACATTGAGCTGGCAAGTTTCTGGGGATTGTTGCTGAACAAATGGGCGCTCTGGCAATACGCGCACACTATGCTGGGCGCGGTGCAAACGGGCTGTTTCGTAATGGCCGCGGTCGGCGCTTTTTATCTCTTGACGCGCCGCCATGAAACCTATGGACGAACATTCGTAAAAGCCGGCGTGCTTGTGGGGGCTGTTGCCGCGGTTCTGCAACTTTTTCCGAGCGGCGATGCGCAGGGAAAAATGATCTCCGAGAATCAGCCGGTGACGCTAGCAGCCATGGAGGGCTTGTTCGAAACGCAGCAAGGCGCTCCTCTCGCGATCCTCGGCCAACCCGACGTGAAAAACCGCAAGCTCGACAATCCCCTCGTCGTGCCTAACATGCTGAGTTTTCTCACCTACAAAAACTGGAACGCGAATGTCCGGGGGCTGTCAGCTTTTCCGGAAGACGAATGGCCCGACCAGATTTCGCTGCTCTATTTCAGCTATCACGTGATGGTTGGGCTGGGAACGATTTTCATCGCCGTGATGGTGGTGGCGGCGTTTTTGCTTTGGCGCGGAAAGCTCTACCAATCGCGCTGGATGCTGTGGGTTCTGATGATCAGCGTCCCTTTGCCGTACATCGCGAACACCGCGGGATGGATGACGGCCGAGCTGGGACGGCAGCCGTGGCTTATTTATGGATTGATGCGCACGGCGCACGGTGTTTCGCCGCGCGTCGGAGCGGGCAACGCGTGGTTCACGCTGATTGGATTCATGGGGATGTACACGGTGCTCGCGATTTTGTGGCTGTTTCTGATTTATCGCGAGATTGAAGAAGGGCCTGGACCGGACGAAGGAAATTCGCGCAAGGTAGCGCGAGTCTCGATCGCGGCGGATTGAGGAGGATGCCAAGATGGGAACAATCTGGTTCTGCCTCGTAGCCATCATGATCGCGATGTACGTATTGCTCGACGGCTTTGATTTGGGCGCCGGCGCGATCCATCTGTTAGTTGCGAAAACGGATTCGGAACGGCGGCAAATCCTGGCAAGCATTGGGCCGGTGTGGGACGGCAACGAAGTGTGGCTCCTGGCAGCGGGAGGTACGCTGTATTTTGCTTTTCCCGCTCTCTATGCCAGCGGGTTCAGCGGATTTTATTTGCCGTTGATGATGGTGCTGTGGCTGCTGATTTTGCGCGGCGCTTCCATCGAGTTTCGCAATCACGTGAAAAGCGCTGTATGGGATCCCTTCTGGGATTTCTTGTTTTGCGCTTCGAGCTTGTTGCTGGCCGTGTTTTTCGGTGCGGCGCTGGCGAATGTTGTGCGCGGTGTCCCGCTGGACGCCAGCGGTTATTTTTTCGAGCCGCTGTGGACCAATTTCCGACTGGGGGAGGAGACGGGCATTCTGGACTGGTACACGATTTTGGTCGGCGTGCTGGCGTTGCTGGCGTTGGTCATGCACGGCGCACTCTGGGTTAAATTGAAAACAAGCGGCGTCGTCAACGAACGAGCAAAAAAACTCTGCGGCCGCGTGTGGTGGGGCGTAGTGGCACTGACGGCTATCGTGACGCCGGTAACATTCCAGGTGCAGCCGCAAGTGAAAGAGAATTTTCTAACCTGGCCGCTGGGATTTGTATTGCCGCTGCTGGCGGTTGCGGGGCTGGCCGGCGTGGTATTCGAATTGCGCAAGCACGACGAGCGCAAAGCCTTCTACTCTTCGTGCGCTTATCTCATGGGAATGCTGACGAGCGTCGTCTTCGGCGTTTATCCCATGGTGCTGCCCGCGCGCAATCCAGCGTATTCGTTGACGGTCCACAGCGCGAAAGCCGGAGCCTATGGATTGAAGGTCGGCGTCATTTGGTGGACCGTGGGAATGATTCTCGCCGCCGGCTACTTCACCTACGTCTACCGTTCCTTTGCCGGCAAAGTGGAAGTGGACAGCGATTCGAACGGCCACCAGTATTGAAGGAAGAAGAGCAGCTGACACAAAGAAATGACACTCGGCTGGGAGGTGTCGCAATTCGAAATCGACAGTACAGTAGCGCTAATGCCCAGCCTTGACGGTGATACAATATCCGCGAGGCGCAACATGAATAAGTCGACGCTGATTGCCACGTCCCTCATGCTCCTTGTGGTTGCGGGTTTGGTCGTCTATCGATTGCTTTGGGCCGCATCCTCGGTAGCTGCCGCCGCTGGCCTCGGTCGATTGTCAAAATTACCGAAAGGTGTCCAACGCTGGCTTTTCGGCGAGCGCAGCCGCCCGTCCGCGTAATAGGCCACTCAGGTAAGCAAATGAGCAAACCAACTCAATCCCTGCTATCCAAGACATATCTGAGTGTTATCGCCGTCCTGACGGTGCTAGCTCTACTTGCTATTCCGATCTGCGCACCGCTCTGCGCGGCGAAAACTTGTTCCTCGAATGCAAGTAACGAGCACTGTCACGAAATGGCGAACATGGCAGCGGACAACGGTGAGCATATGATTGCGCCCACCAAGTCTTGCGGTTCCTTCGAATTTTCCGTGGTTCTAGTCAAGGCCGATGAGCAAGCCATTGATTCTCAGAGAGTGCGAAACACACTCTCGGGGAAAATTCTTGGCGTGCGAGCTGAACAAACGCAGCCAGTGGCGTTCCCAATCTCCTTTCTCGGTCGCGCGCATCAGGTTCCGTTAGCATTGGCGACTTCACCTCAGTTGGCTGCCGTTCTTCGCATCTGAACTTTCTCTCCTGATTTATCCAAGAAACAAAGTCCGTTCACCCAAGCTTGTGAAGACGGCTCTTTCGCGGAGCGCGATCAACACTCCGCCAAAGCCGAGGATTCCGCTAGATCGCATTGCAAACAATTTTGAAAGCGATTCGGGAGAGGAAGAAAATGAGCGGCAATCGAAGAAGATTTTTTCAAGACGCAGCGTTTTTTGGAGCGGGCTTCCTTGGGCTGACGGAAGCTCTGCGCGGGGAAACGCAAGTCAGCGACCCGCAAACGGCTCGCGCCATTGAGCAAGGGCGCCATCACAGCCCTTACGGCAACCACGTGAAAAAGGACGTGGCGCCGCCAGGGCCGGATCCATATTTGCCGATGGTCACGCCAGACTTGGCGAACCTGCCGCATCAAATGGATGGCGGCGTGAAAGTCTTCCACCTCATTGCCGCGCCGGTGAAGCGAAAAATCGCGCCGTTCAAGACGATCGATGCCTGGGGCTACAACGGAAGCTGCCCCGGACCAACGATCCAAGTACAGCAGGGTGAGCGCGTGCGCATCGTCTTCGAAAATAAATTACCCGAAGCAACTTCCATTCACTGGCACGGCCTCGAGGTCCCGATCGAACAGGACGGCGTGCCCTGGATCAGCCAGAAACCCATCGCGCCCGGAGAAAAATATGTTTACGAATTCACCGTGCATCAGGAAGGCACGTTTTTCTACCACTCGCACGGCGCGATGCAGGAAATGATGGGCATGATCGGATTTTTTGTGGCCCACCCGGAACGTAGCTACAAGCCACGAGCCGATCATGATTTCGGCATGATTTTGCAGGAGTGGGCTGTCCTGCCAAACAACACTGTGCCGAACACCTCGGCGATGGAGTACAACTGGCTCACGTTCAACGGCGTCTCCGCTCCCGCGATCACGCCCATGATCGCGCGCCTCGGCAGCCGCGTGCGGCTGCGCATCATTAATATGGGCATGGACCACCACCCGATTCACTTGCACGGAAATCAATTTGTCTTAACCGGCACGGAAGGCGGACGCGCGCCGGAATCCACCTGGTATCCGATGAATACCGTGCTCGTGGGCGTGGCGCAAGCGCGCGTCGTCGAGTTCGACGCGAAGTACCCCGGATCGTGGATGGTGCACTGCCACCTGCCGCACCACATGATGAACAACATGATGGACCTCTTGCGCGATCGCGCGATCGAAACGGCCAATACCACTGACGCGAAAGCGCTGGCGCAAATGGAAACGCTGGCAAACAGCGTGCCGTTCGAACACGTGCACCCGTCTCCGGTCGCGGCGAACGCAAACAGCGTCCCAGGCTTCCCGCAAGATGCCTTCATGGAGATGGGAATGGATGACGCCGTGGAAAAACCAGAGACGCACGGACTACCGCCCAACTGGAGCGCCGGAATGATGGGCATGATGACTCTGGTCCGCGTCCTCCCGGATAAGGAATACGACGAAATGATGCACCGAATAAAGAGTACCGGCACGCCAGAACAAAAGGAGCACTCCCATGGCTCGTAACAAGAAACCTTCCTTCGCTCTGCGGCTCCTCTTCTCTGCGTACTCGGTGAACTCTGCGTTGAAATCCGCGTCAGCCCTATCGGCAACTTTGGCGTTAGCCGCCGCGTTTTTCAGTTCGACGACACTGCTACCGTCTGTCCACGCCCAAGACAAAACTCCTCCGATGACCATGACGCAGCAAATGCAGCACCACCACGGAGACGTCCCGTTAGTCGCCCCGGTCTATCCTCGCATGGGTCGCGCGCAAGAAAATGCGAGCGGACCACTTGTCACGCTCGAACAAGCGCAAAAGATGGCCGAAGAAACGAATCCAACGTTGCGGCAAGCGGAAGCCGAAATTCGCGCGGCAAAAGCGCGTCAGCAGCAAGTCGGCCTCTACCCGAATCCTTCCGTGGGCTATATCGGCGATGAAATTCGCGGCGGGTCAGTCGGCGGCGGCAAGCAGGGTTTTTTCGTGCAGCAGACAATCGTCACGGCCGGAAAACTGGGCAAGAGCCGCGAAGTTCTTGGCGCAGAATCCAAACTCGCGGAGATGGAAGCCCAAGAGCAGCGCATCCGCGTCACAACCGCCGTGAAAATGGCCTTCCTGCGCGTGCTGGCCGCGCAGGAATGGCTGGAAGCGCGCCGCGATCTCGCGAAAATTGCGGAAGACGGCGCGCAAACGCAGCGAGAACTGATGAACACAGGGCAAGCCGATGAATCCGAGGTCCTCGAAGCCGAAGTAGAATCCCAACGCATGCGCATGGCCGCGCGAATGCAGGAAAACACTCTCCGGGAAGAATGGCGTTCTCTTGCGGCCGTGATTGGACAACCCACGCTTCCGCTCGCGACGGTCGCAGGCAATCTCGAAAGCGGCTGGCCCGAGCTGAACGAAGAAGAAGCCGTCGAAACCATCGCAAAACAAAGCCCCGCCGTGCAGATTGCGGAAACCGCTTCAAGCCGTGCGCAAGCAACGCTCGTGCGGGCGCAGCGCGAACCCATTCCAGACATTCAGCTCCGCGCCGGATTGGAATACAACCACGAAACTTTGGAGAGCGTGCCGTGGGCCAAAGGCTGGGAAGGAATCGCGGAGGCCAGCGTCGAGATACCGCTTTTCAATCGCAATCAAGGCAACATCGGCGCCGCGCGTGCAGACCTGGAGCGCTCGCAACAGGAAAAAACGCGCATAGCGCTGACCCTGCGCGAACGAGCCGCCACAGTAGTCGACGAATACGCAAACGCCAAACTGATGGCTGTCGAGTATCGCGACGAAATTCTGCCTCACGCCAAAAAAGCGTACACCCTGCTGGTCGATAAGTACGGAAAAATGCTCGCATCTTATCCCCGCGTCCTGGAATCCCAGCACAAACTCTACGAGCTTCAAATCGAGTACATCGCCGCCCTCGAAGGAGTCTGGACCAACGGCTTGGCTCTGCAAGGTTTCCTGCTCACCGATGGTCTGGAAGCGCCTGCGCGTCCCGGCGAAGTCGACCGCCCCATCCGCGAAACCAACGTGCCCATGCCGGAGCGCAACATGTCCCCCGGCGAAGCCATCCCCCGGCCATAGGGTGGGGGCAAGTCGGAAACAGTCCTCATAGGCCCTATATAAGGATATGAGGGGTCCCCCGGAGGGAGCGCCGAAACGGGCGCTCTCCTGGGGCCGCTGAACGGATACCGGTTCCGCGCAGGCTCGCCACGTGTCGAGTCCGAAACACTGGTACCCCAGTAGCGTTGACCAACTGAAAATTTAATGGGTACTGTGCATGATAGGGTGCCCGGGTGTCAGCAGACGTGTTTCCTTTGTTTCAAGAACCGGCTGATGAACCCATTTTTGTCGCGCGATATTCAGTTTTGGCGCGCCCTATAGGCATTTAGCTCGCTTTTTTGTGGGCAGAGGCTCGTATTTAGCCTGGTGTTTTAGCAGTTCAATCCAGGGAACGGCTCGAAGTAGATCTGCCAGATGGAAAGATAAACGGAGCGATGACAACTGGATTGAAGGCCGGACGTTACGAAATTAGCGGCGAATTAGGCCGCGGCGCCATGGGTGTGGTCTATAAAGCGACCGACCCGGTGATCGGGCGCACGGTCGCGGTCAAAACCATCAAATTGAGCGAAGAAGGCACGGGATTGTCGCGCCCCGAACTTCTAACGCGGTTCCAAACGGAAGCGCGCGCCGCCGGTCTGTTGACCCATCCGAATATCGTGGTGGTATTCGACGCGGGCGAAGAAGACGGCCTCTACTACATCACGATGGAACTGGTAGAAGGCAAGAGTTTGCAGGCCCATCTCGATGGCGGCCAAGCTTTTGCGCTGCCTCGCGTACTGCGAATCATGGAGCAGACCTGCAGCGCGCTGCAGTTTGCGCATGAGCGGAACGTGGTCCATCGCGATATCAAGCCGGCGAACATCATGCTGACCGCCGACGACACCGTGAAGATCACCGACTTCGGCACCGCGAAAATTCTGCAGTTCGGCACCATGCAGCAGACAGCCCACGTAATGGGCACGCCGAGCTACATGTCGCCGGAACAGGTGAAGGGCCGGGCGGTTGACGGCCGCAGCGATATCTTCTCGCTGGGCGTGCTGCTCTACGAAATGGTGACAGGCGAGAAACCATTTCCAGGACAGAACATCACCACGGTCATTTACAAGATTGTGAACGAAGAGCCAGTTCCGCCGCGGCAGATTGACCCTTCGATTCATCCGGGGATCAGCGCAGTGGTGATGAAAGCCCTGACCAAGGAGCCGGAAGCGCGCTACCAGAGTTGCCGGGAAATGCTCGAGGATTTGCGGAATTACCGAACCATCTCTCCAGGGGGAAGCCCAGATAAAACCATGGTAGCGGGTGGCCCTGGTGGATTCGGCGCCCCGAACGCGACACTGCCGCTTGGCGGCTCCGGAATGGGCGCGCAGGGCGGACGCAACGTTTACCCCGAAGATCCGATGACTGTGGCGACCACGCGGTCGTTGAATGCGCGGGCTTCCAGCCCTACGCAGACGCCTGTTGTGCGCCGTACCGGTCCGATACAGCCGCTTGCTCCCGTCGAAGAACCGAAGAAGAAGAGCATCATCGGGAGCATTTTCATCGCCTTGCTTCTGATTGGCGTGATCGCATATGGGGTACAAAAGCTGCGACCCGTAATTGAAGAAACCCGGCAAATCAACGCGGCGCGAAAAAGCGCCCAGAGCGATCCGGGAACTGTAGCCGCTCCGGCGGATGGAGGGACGGCTTCCGCTACACCTGCTCCAGCCGGTTCCGGCGAAAATGAAACTCCAGCTGCAGCAATCCCAGACCCGACGTCGCCAGAAAAGAAACCAGTAGACGCTCCCGTCGAGAAAATCACGCCGAAGAAGAGCGAACCGGTTGTGAGTGCTCAGGCAGCCGAGTACAAAGGGCGGATTGAGGAAGCCATTGCGGAAAAAGGTTTGACGGGACGCGCCAAAGTTCAGGCCATCGGAAACACTCTGGTCCTAGCGGGCAAGCTACGGCCGTCGGAACATGGGGCCCTGCTGAAATTCTTGCGCGACGCGCCACCGAGTGTGCGCGTCGTGGACCACATCGAGTATGAAGACGCGCCGGTTGCTGAAAACGGACATGACGTCGATGGCGGGCATCCCGTTCCGACGGGAGGCCGCGGAGCGATCCATGTGGTCACAGACCTTGTTGGCGCGACTGCGGTGCTGCGCGGTCCTGCAGGACGCGTCGTCAACCAGTGCCAGACGCCATGCAGCTTTAATGATCTTGAGCCTGCACAGTACAGCCTGGAAGTTCAGAAAGAGGGCTATCAGCCGATGCAGACCGCGCTTCAAGTGAAGGCAGGAAGCGTGATCGACCAGAAAGCCACGCTCGAGTCGCTTGCGAAAGGCTTGTTGCTGACCAGCAAGCCCGCAGGGGCCGACGTATTTATCAACGGCGCAAAGCAATCCGGCCAGACGCCGCTGACGCTTCCACTCGCCCCGGGCTCCTACAATCTAGTTTTGCGCATGCCTGGCTACGACGCTTACGCGGGAAATGTGCAAGTGAAGGACAATATTCAGACGCAACTGGATGTGACCCTGAAGGAAAAGTCCACGGTGAAAGTGGCGTGGGCTCAGGTGGAAACGACTCCAAAGGGCGCAGAGATTTTTGTGGATGGGACTACCACAGGACAAACCACGCCAGCGCGAGTGCAAGTTCCTTCCGGGCTTCATACGTTGAGCATGCGACTGCCCGGATATCAGCCAGCACGGCGGACGTTTCAGGCCATCGAGGGCAGCACCGTCCACATTGACAACGTGACCATGCAGCCGAAGTAAGGCGGTCTGGCGCCCATAGCGTCGGGTTTGCGGTCTGGATAGCCGCCTAAGAGCACCTGTTGAGCTAGGTCCACCCGTACTTGGAACGTAACATTTTGTAACCATCCCAGCGTGCTAGTTCCAGGACCTCGGAATCAACCTATTCAAAACAAACAGTTTAACTCACAAGGATGGGGGAAGGCAGCGTGCTTGCTTTATAGCTAAGGCTACCTTGCCCTCGTGGATCTTTGATTTTGGGGGATCATCAAGGCAGGCCCATATTTAACCGACAGGTTAAATAAGTCGACGAAGTTAGTTCGACGGAAACAAGTGGGGAACGATTTGGTACTTCGGGCCATTATGCCGGTGGAGGAGCAGCGCTACAAGGCTGAAACGCACCCCCACGCCGAGCCGCAGACACGGAACGCGACGCGGCCACCCACGGTCGAAGCGCGCGACGTGAACTCGCCAACTGTGGATGCACGGACGGCGGGCCTCATTCATTCTCTGCGTTGCCTTCACTTGCTGTTTCGTTCGGAGCGCATTTACGAGCGGAATCATCCCCGGCGTCTGCAAAGCCTGGACACCGCGTACGAGACCTTGCACGATTTCGCGGGCGCGCTGAACGGCATCGAAATACACATTGAGCGCGGCGGGCTCGTTGTGCCGAAGCTCAATGACGCGCATCTGCCGGATGTACGCGGCGAAATGCAGTCTCTCGCGCAGGATTTGCAGCGCGCGGGAATTCAATCTCTGGCATTCGCAAGACAATTTCATGTAGGCGAACTGGACACGCTCGCGCAACTCTTCAAAGCATCATTGTTAAGATCGGAGGAGTCTATAAAGCGCGGCGGAAGCGCCTGGTGGGCCGCACGATTCCTGGAGAATCGCGTGGAAGGGATTTCCATTAACACGCAAACGGAACGCAAAGTGGACACGGTGCTCGCGAGCCTGATGGGCGCGCTGGTGGCATACGGCGGAAATTCGCCGCGCGACATCGATGAGACTCCCATTTTGCCACCAGAAACCGACGATCTTGTTAGCGCGCTGCGATTGATCGGACGGCTGACGCCGCCGCTTGAAGCGGCACGCGGGCTTGCGCCGGAAGAAGCGGCGCGAGCGATTCACGGAGCGATGGAAGATGCGAGCCGCGAGACGGTACGCATGCTGCTCAGTTCGATTTCGCAGTATGCCCCGCGCGAAGGCGAGAGGCCGCAGCCTTATTTGCTGCGTCTTTCGACGAGTTTGATTCTCGAGTTTCTAGGCGCGGAATTTGCGGCCGGAACGCTAAAGCCTGCTGCCGTGCGGCAGACGTTTCACAAGCTGAGCGACGTGCTCGTCGCTTCGGGCGGATATACGGGCCCGCACTCTTCGCAACACCTGACTCTGCTGGCGACGACATGGGCCAGCGACACACACAGGGAACAGATCGTTGAAAAATTCTGGTTGGAACTTCCACCGCGAGAAAAATCGGCTGTGCTGCGCGGGCCGGAAGTATGGAGTGTGCCGGTTGTGGCGCTGAAGCGAACACTCGGCCAATTGGCTGAGACGGGGGCGGATGCTCCTCGACGCGAGGCTCGGAACATTTTGCTCAATTACTCTAGGCGGGTGGAAAACGAGAACGTCAACGCGCGGCGTGCCGTGGCGGCGGGATTGAATGAAATGACGCCGATCATCGAGTCGCTCTGGCCCAATCAATTGCCGGAGGATTTGAGCCGCGGAACGATGAAGGCGCTGGAGAAGGAAACGATTCCTGAAACGGCTGCGCTGCTTGCAGCTTTCCTGGAAACGCTCGGACGCGTTGCGGTGATTCGCGCCGATTACGCGGGCTTTGAAAATATTTTGATCGGCCTGGAACGCGTGCCGAAGGATAAAGAGCACGATCACATGTCGGCGCTGGCGCACCGGTTAGTGGCGCAGGACCGCTGGCTGCTTTTGGTGGATGCGGCGTTGGCCAACCGACCGCTCGATCCAGTTTTGCCCCGGCTTTTGCAGCGCGACCCGGAAAGACTGCTCGATCGCTTGACGCTGCTTTTGACGGAACCACGCGGCGCGGAAATGATTGCGCCGATGGCGCGGTTGCTGCGAACGATCGGCGTGCCGGTGCTGAATCTTCTCGAAACACGGTTGTACGAAGCACGCAGGCAGCGCGTAAGTGCAGCGATCAAGCTGCTAGCTGCCGCCGATCCGGAGCGTTTGCTGCGCGGCTTAGCGCGGGCGTTGGCAAGCTGGGAATGGAATTTGCAGGATCTGGCGGTGAGCGAACTTTCGCGGCCGACCAATGCTGGTTCGTCGCAAGCCGCAGCTTTCGTCTTTTCTGCGGTCTTGGCGGATGCACATCCGCTCGTTGTGCCGATGATGATTGATCAAATCGGATTGGCGCAAGAGACGACGGCCGTGCCTCAATTGATGGAAATTGCCGCGGGCGAGCACGAAGTCCTGCGCGACCTCTTTGTACGAATCAAAGCGATCGAAGCGATTGGACGCATGCATGCGTCCGAAGCGGCGGAATTATTGCGCATGCTAGTGGAAGGGCGCGAAGGGCTGGCGTTTGCGGAGCCTTCGGGATTGCGCGCGGCGGCGGAAGACGCGCTAGCGATGATTGAAAACCGGCCGACTTCAACGCGGGCGCGGGCGGCATTTGAAGCGGCACCGCAGACCAATTCGAGTTATGTCATTCCGCGAAGGTATGCACGGGTTCCTCTGGAATCGCCGTTGAGAGCGCAGATTGACGGCTCGCAAGCAGGCCTGGCGCGAGTGAAAACCATCAGCCTGGGCGGAGCGTACCTGGAATCGCCGAAGAAACTCTCCGTAGGAGATTCGATCAAGCTGGAAGTCCGCGCGGGGCTCCGAAGGATTCACTTCACCGCAGTCGTTCGCAATGTTGGACCAGATGGCGGCGGGGTCGAGTTCGTACACATGAAAGACGAGGACCGCGAAAAGCTGCGCAAACTGGTGCAGCGCCATTTGCAGATTTAAGTCCGCTACCCCTCTACCTCTCCTCAAACTCAGGTAAGATTTCCCGCATGGAATTCAGAGTACTGTTTAGCGAGGATCCTGGGTTCGTCTTGATGAGCGCTGAGGAATTTCTTTCCTCGGAACCCGCTTTGCACAATCTGATTCTGTCGATTCTCCACGCCCGCGTGGCTTCGGGAGATCCAGGCCGGTATTGGATCGCATTTCACGGGGAAAAAGCCGCCGGCGTGGTCGTTCAGTCACCTCTGGACTTCCCGGCGACGCTGACGCCGATGGAATCGCGAGCGGTGCTGGCAATCGTGGATGCGATTGCGGAAGCTGGCATGAGCCTATCCGGTGTCAATGGGGACGCGGCAACAGCAGCCAGCTTCGCAGGGCAATGGGGTGAACGGTGTAAATCGGCAGCCACACCCTTCATGGGGATGCGTCTCTACGAACTCTTGGAACTGGGAGAAGTTCCCCGTACCGAAGGCCTGTTACGGCAGGCGGGGCCGAGCGACCGTGGTTTGATGATTCAATGGACTCGTGCGTTTCAGAATGAAATTGGTGAGTCTGCAAACGATACCGAACTTCGCGTAGACAGAGGGTTGGCCGCCGGGCAGCTGTGGGTTTGGGATCAAAACGGAGAGACGACGTCGATGGCCGTAAGCCGAGATCCAGTGCAAGGCGTGGTTCGGCTTTCTGGAGTCTATACGCCACCCGAAAAGCGAAAGCACGGCTACGCGGCAGCCTGCGTTCATGCTTTGTCAAAGCAGCTTCGCGCCGGTGGGTATCGGTGCGTTCTCTACACGGACTTGGCTAATCCCACATCAAATTCCATTTACCGGCGAATTGGATATAGGGCAGTAGCAGAGGCTCTTCGTTATCGTTTTGAGTGATCCGGCAACCCAAGACCCAGGTTCGAACGACGAATCTGGCGCACCCTGCCTATTTCTTTCGTTTCCGTTCATAGTTAGACGGATTCTTTTTCCTGATCTCGATTGCTTTCCACTGCGTTCCGTCATAAATCCTCACCTGCGCTACATGTCCTTCCTTCGATATGCTGGCCGTGAAGGGTTTCTGTCTGCGCGCTAATTCGCGCAGTATACCGTCCTTCGCAGCAATGATTCGTGGTACCCAAGCGTTTGGTCCTTCGTTATTCTCTGTCGTGATGAAAACCGCTATCTCGGCCTGAATTATTTCTTTGTTCCACGTTCTGATTAGGTCTTGGTCGCCAGTGAGCAAGATTCTGTTCATCAGACCGCAATGCTGAATAATCACGGGGTCAATAATCCTGGACTCAGCTTCTTGAAACTCCTCGAAAAGCGTCCGAAGGACAAATCCGGCGTCGCGCAGCCTCTGGGCTACTTGATACCTTCCAAACGTCCTATCCAGAAAAAAGACAGGCGTTTCCTCAGGCTGCGACTTTCCACTCGTATTCTTCAATCGCTTCCTTCACTTCGCTTTCGGTCAAACCGTAGTCCACGGCGATTTGCGCAGCGTTTTCCCCGGACTTGCTCCTGCCCCAGAGAACGGAAGCGGTTATTCCCCTGTCTCTGACAATTGGCTTGCCAGAGGAAAAATATGGGTCGATTGCGAGGCGCTTGGAGTGAATCGGGAACACCCGTACGGGAAGGCCCGAAGCGTCTCTCGGAATTAGTTTCAGGTACTGCGACAGAATCTCCCGCATGGTACTCTGTCCGTAAGCGGTCGCATTAAGTGTTGTTCCAAGCGTGGTTACAAATAAATCCTTTCCCGAAGTCTCAAAATCATGAGTAAGCAATGGATGTGGGCCTGGAAAGGCTTCTTGTACAAAGTCCAGTGCCCTACGCACGCTTTGCATCGGTAGATTTCGTTCCTCAGTCGTGAAGCGCAAAATATGTGCCTCGACTAAATTGTAGAAGGACAGTAACCCATTCTTTTTGTCTGCTAGATGTATGAGCGGCTTAAAGGTTTTGCGATGGCCGCTCGCAATATGGTAGTCCTGCCCGCGTGTCCAAGCGTGCAAAGTGCTGGCAGGTACTCGGACGTAGTGGGCCGCTTCAGAAATGCTGTAGCGAGGAAATTCTCTTACGTCTCCCGTCGTACGTATTAAACGCTTTTTCGGCATACCGTAGAAAGGACTTCTCATTAGCGGCTCCGCGCAGTAAACTGCGTCTACGCGGTCGCCGAGTCACAAAAATTCCCGTTTCCGAAGTTCAGCCCGCCTGCAAGCGGGCTGATCTCTTATTTATTAGGCCGAGATGAGTCCCGATATCTTAGACGCTTGCCAGTGCCCCTTCGGATGGCCCACTGCGAGCTCTATACGTGACGTTCCTTGTATTGTAACGTAAATTCAATTCGCTCAAATAACGATCCTAGTTTGTTTTCCTATATGGTGATATATACCCTTTATACCCTAATTGCGAGTCGAAAAATGGCTCTCCATCGTATTTGTGCTTATTAGCGCATCGTCTTACTTGTAGAGTGGCCCACACCCCGATTTGCGTATGGGCATTCTGACCCTTCCGCCCGGCGCTCATGGTTTTTCTCCGTCAAGTGAGAATTCAGTCTTCGTAAGCCGAAATCCTGCCGCCGGAATCCTAGAGCTAGAGTTGGGTTATGCTCGCTCTATGTCCGCCGATCTGGAATCCACGATTCTCTCCGTGTGGCAGCAGAGCTTAATCGACAAGAAGAAAAGTGTTGAGCTTGGCGGGGAGACTTACGCCGTGCGGCAAACGGCGAAAAGCAAATTGAAGCAGGTGGATTTCCGTTTTGAGAATCGAGAATTGCGCGGGTTGGAGCAGAATCCGAATACCAAGTCTCGATGGGCGAAGCTGGCTCGCGAAGGCGGACAGGTGATGCAATTTTTGGAAGGCGGGAAATATGTTGCGGTGGTTGTGGATGGAAAGATTCATATTTATAGGTAGGGATGTGTTGGAGGGGGTTTTTCGGTCTAGTTGCAAATCGGTGAGTGGTTCGGCGGGATCAAGCCGGGATCCTTCGCTACGCTCAGGATGACAGTGAACCCTAAACCCTCACGCGCAAAGCAGGAAAACGGCGTCCCCTGACGATACCTTTTGCGCTAGACTAGCGGAATAGGACAATCAAAAATGCCACTCGATTGGTCACAATGCCCAGCTGTCGAAAGCGTTCCGGGAAAAGTGAGCGGTGCCAGGGTTCTGCGCGGCACACGTATGCCAGTCTCCGTCATTTTTGAAAATCTGGAAGCCGGCGCAAACATCGATGACATCATGGAGTGGTTTGAAGGGCTGGACCGCGAACAGATTAAAGCCGTGATTGAATTTGCCACCCGCAGCCTCGATGCGGCCCCCTCTGCGTCTAGGCGCTGATGCTGGTTCTCTTCGACCAGGGAACTCCCGTGCCCATGCGCACCTTCCTCGCAGGGCACACAGTCGAAACTGCGGGACAACGAGGCTGGGACAGGCTCAAGAATGGTGAATTGCTCGAGGCCCCTGAAGAAGCCGGCTTTGAGGTGCTGGTCACTCCTGACAAGAACATTCGTTACCAGCAAAATTTGGTGCATCGCAGAATAGCGCTCGTCGTGCACGGCAACCCCCAATGGCCAGTGCTCCGGAGGCACGTCGAGCGCGTCGTCAATGCTGTAAATGCCGCAGAGCCAGGCAGCTACACTGTTGTTGACATCCCTTCCTTTGATCAAACTGCGTGAGTGCGACGAATCGTTTAGGACTGCCTGAAGGCGGGCCAGGCTTGCGCTGCGCTTGCTGTGTTGCTTCCTACAGCATAACGAACGCAGTCGCGGGATGAAAAAAGCTGATTTGAGGCATAGACTCTGGAGCTTAGTGAGTGAGTCTTGGTTGAACTCGACGGAATATTGGAATAGAGGCCGAGTATTCCACTGAGTAGCCTTCGTTCTGCGGGGCATCCCGCGGCCGCCAGGGGTAGCGGAAGATTGAATGGTTTTCACGAGGAGGAGTCAGATGCAACGACGTCATGGTGTGTTTGCGTGGATCACGCTGTGCATGTTGGTGCTGGGCTGCGCCGCGACGGTGAGGGCGCAAGTGAATACGGGGACGCTTTCGGGGACGGTGGTTGACCCGCAAGGACTGGCGGTGCACGGCGCGAAGCTGACGATCACGAATGCGGGAACGCAGGCTGAACGCAGTGTGATCTCGGATGATGCGGGCCGTTACAGAGTGGTGGCGTTGCCTCCGGGACGATACAAAGTAACTGTGGATGGCGGCGCGAACTTTGCGCTGTACGAAAATGATTCTGTCGTCGTGACGGTGGGCGAGGACGCGATACTCGATCTGCGCCTGGATTTGAAAGGCACGCAGCAAACAATCACGGTGACCACGGAGACCGCCGCGATCGAAACCGAAAAAACGGAATTCTCGCAAACCGTGGGACAGCAGAACATTGACAACCTTCCAATCAACGGCCGGAACTACATCAATTTTACGCTGACGAACTCTCAGGTTACGCGCGACAACGCTCCCAATACCGGCGCGGCGCCGACCTCCGGGTTGAACATCAGCGGACAGAACGGCCGGTCGAACATCGTGAACGTGGATGGAGCCGACGCCACGGACAACGCCGTCAATGGAGTGCGCTCGACGGTGTCGCAGGAAGCGGTGCAAGAATTCCAAATCATCACCAATGGCTATGCCGCGGAATACGGGCGAGCGTCCGGAGGCGTGGTAAACATCATCACGCGCTCGGGCTCGAACGAGTTCCACGGCGACGTATTTGGCTATTTGCGGAACCGCAATTTCCAGGCGGTCAATGCTTTCAGCACAGTCCCTAACCCAGCCTACACGCGGGTGCAGGCGGGAACGGCATTCGGCGGCCCGATCAAGAAGGACAAAACTTTTTACTACTTCTCGTATGAAATCACGCGGCGCCAAGAAACAGGATTTTCGTCGATTGGACAGGACAATTTCGGACTTACGCCGTTTGACACGACTCAAGTTGGATTGCCATTCGGCACGCTGCAGCTCACGCCGGATCAGATTGGCTTTCTGACGAATCCCTCCACTTTGCAGGCGGAACAAACCGTGCCAGGATTTGCGCAAGCCGTCGGAAAATATGCGTTTCTGGCGGGCGCTTCTTCCGGCATGGCGGTGAATGGAGTTTGGCCAACAGGTCTGACCGGCTTTGCCGGGATCAGCGGCTTTCCGACGACATGCCAGGCGCCGCCGTGTTTCGTTCCGGCCTCCTATCAAAATCTGGCGGCACAGACGGGCAATTTCCCAGTTTCCGAGGGCACCAGCCTTTATTCTCTGCGAATCGATCACACCATTAACACCAACAATCACTTAATGCTGCGTGCCAACGTGAGCCCCAGCACCGTGACAGGCATCGAGGTCGCCGGCCAGGACCAACCCTACGGCCAAAATGCTTTCTCCCGCACTTCGCAGCAATCGTATCGCGACGTCGCGGGCGTCGCGGACTACGTGACCATTCTCAGCGCCAACAAGATTAACGATTTCCGCTTCCAGTACGCTCGCCGCGGTCTGCTTTATAATTTTTCGAGCGCGCCAGGCGGATCCGATCCGGCCATCAACATTACCGGCGTTGCCTACTTCGGCCGCGAACCCTATTCCTACATCCAGCGAGTGGAAAAACGCTACCAGTTCACGGACAACTTTTCGTGGACGATGGGGCCGCATGCAACAAAATTTGGCGTGGATTTTAACTACATACCGACCACGGCGACGTTTACGGTGAACTATGGCGGCGTTTATGATTTCGGAGCCTTCACGGCCGGCAACCTGGGATTCCCTGCCACATTCCCATCGTTGTCTCCGGTGCAAGCGTACGGCGCGGGACTTCCGGCGGACTTCATCCAGGGTATTGGGAGTCCCAGCGACTCGTTTACGAATAAGCCGCTGGGAGCCTTCTGGCAGGATTCCTGGCGCATCCGTCACAATCTGACGCTGAACTACGGCGTGCGTTACGACATCGAGTTTCCGCCAAAGTTTGCGCCTCCCGATGCGCTGGCGCTGGCGGGATATAACCTTCTCGGCCTGCAAAAAGGGATCCAGACGGATACGAATAACATCCAGCCGCGCATTGGTATCGCATGGGATCCCAAAGGCGACGGGAAAACCGTGGTGCGTTCTTCCTTCGGATTGTTCTACGACCATCCGCTACTTGGACTTTATTTCTTGGGCGATGCCTCCGACGGTTCGAAGAGCGTGCAACTGGCGTTCGGTGGCACGGCGACGTGCACGGTCGCGGGCGATCCCGGGAATCTGAACGCGATTCCGATCTTCCAGGGACTGCTGGTTAATCCTCTCTCGCCGCAGTGCGCTCCGTCGACTTCCGCGGCATTGAACGCCTCGCTCGGTTATCTGCCGAACCAACAACAATTCCAGGCTCTGAATTTCCCGCAATCGTTGTTCATCAACCAGAATTACCTCACTGCTGGATTCCCGCTGGGATTCCAGCCATTCGGTTATCCGCAGGGGAAAAATTTCGTGTATGCCTATTCGGAGCAGGCTAACTTGAGCATCGAAAGGGATCTTGGACGAGGTTTCACGCTCAATGTGGCGTACAACTTCAATGGCGGGCATCACATCAATCGCCCGATCAACGCCAACGCGATTCGCGGAGATTTGATGATGGATAATCTGAACGCGGCGGTCGCGGCCGGAGTAAATCAACCTACCGACAGCCCCTTCCTGGTCAGCGGTTGTGGAGTCGGTCCGGCTGGACCTTACGTACCCGCGGCGCTGACGAATTTCTTTCGTCCATCCGGCTTGAATCCAGCGGTAGCGGAAGCGATCCTCGCCACGGAAGGAGCAGCTGGCGCAGCGTGCGTGGGATTGGCGAATTCGGTGCTACAGGCTGAGCACCTGAACTCGAGTTGCAATCCCGGCGTGAACCTGACCAACTGCGTTCCCTTCAGCGACATGGACGCAAATTATTCAAACGGAAACTCGGTCTACAACGGCCTGACGGTCAACCTCAAGAAGCGCTTTACCAGCCATTATGAATTCTTGGCGTCTTACACTTGGTCTCACGCCATCGATGACGCCACGGACCTGCAGGCTACGCTTACTCCTCAGGACAGCTATTTCCCCAATTTGGACCGGTCTACTTCGACGTTCGACCAGCGGCACCGCTTTGTCTTTAGCGGCGTGTATCAAAGCGGCAAAGTGGCTGGCGACGGTTTCGCGAGCAAGTTCTTTAGTAACTGGACGCTCGCTCCCTTGATCGAATTTGCTTCGGGGAGGCCCTTCAACATCGTGACCGGCGTTGACGACAACCTGCAATTGTCCGCGCTAACCGGGCGTCCCAACACTATCGCCAACCCTGCCTGCGGCCCCACGGTGACTTCCAAGTTCTCGCCTACGGGAATATTCCAGGAGCCTTGTCTCGCGGCCTTCGACGGCACTTTGCTTTCCTTGGACGGCAATTTGGGACGCAATGCAGGACTATCGCCATGGGTTGCTTTCAGTGACATGCGCGTGGCCAAGCGCATTTACTTCAAGGAGCGTTACAGCCTCGACCTGATTACCGACATTTTCAACATTCCGAACCGGTTCAACGTTTCCGCCGTCAATGTGCTGTGGACAAATGCGGGGCAGCCGACGGCGGCGTATGATCCGCGTCAATTCCAGTTCGCGATGAAGGTGAACTGGTAGGCGAGCCAGCACGCGGCGCATCGTAGAACGGCATACGAGATGTTCGAAAAAAGGGCTTCGCGAAGGCGAGGCCCTTTTGTTTTGGCAGGAGCTTTCCGCCGCACGCGACTCCGGGTAAAGTAAGGGGACCGTTTCCCGAAGAGAGACTGGAGAAAGAATGAACGGAGTGCTCATCGGAGTTGTGATCGTGGTGGCGGCGCTGGTGTTATGGCTGGTGCTGCAGACTTCTCAGGAACAGAAAAAGAGCGCGGCGCTGGAAGCTCAGTTGGGCGAACTGCGGCGGGATTTACAGACGATTGCAACGGCCCAGGCCCAGACCACGGGGCAAATGGCCACGATTGGACAGAATGTTTCGCAGCGGCTGGAGAGCGTGACCAAGGCACTGCAGGACGGAGTTTCCAACTCCGCGCAGATCGCTACTCAGGGACAGACGGCAATTGCCAACGAGCTGAAGAACACGCGGGAACAGATTGGGCATATTCAGAAACAGCTGGGGGAATTCCAGGAGTTGGGACGCGGGATTTCTTCGGCGACCAAATCGCTCGAAGCCGTTTTGGGCGGGGCGAAGACACGCGGGTTGCTGGGCGAGGTGACGCTGGGGCGTTTGCTGGAGGATTCCCTGCCCGCTTCGCAATATGCCGTTCAGTACCGTTTCTCGAGCGGCGAGGCGGCTGACGCTGTGATTTTTCTGCGCGACAAGAAGCTTGTTGCGGTGGATTCTAAGTTTCCGCTCGATGCGTTTCGAAGGATCAGCGCTGAGGGAGAAGAAGCGAAGCGGGCGTTTGCGACGGCAGTCAAGGGCCACGCAGATTCCATCGCCAAGAAATATATTGTGCCAAACGAAGGCACGCTGGATCTGGCGCTGATGTTTGTGCCGTCGGAGACGGTCTACTACGAAATGCTGATGACGCTGGACAGCAAAGGAGAGGCTTTGGACTCCTACTGCCGAGGGAAAAATATTATTGCCGTCTCGCCGAATACGCTTTACGCACATCTCTGCGTGATTCACCTGGGTTTGCGAGGAATGCAAATCGAGGAAAATGCCAAGCGCATTTCCGCGGGGCTTTCCGGGATTCAGAAGAACATGGCTACCTTTACCGATGTGTTTGAAAAGCTTGGGACACATTTGAAGAATGCACAGCAGAGTTACGGGGAAGCGGACAAGCGGCTCGAAAAAACGCAGAATACTCTGGATTCGCTGGTCGGGACTAGCGCGGCGGATGCGTCTCTCGAAAACGGTCAGGGCACGCTTGCGCTTCCGGCTGAGGCTAGCGCGAAGACTAACGCGTAGTTCCCCACGAAAACTTAGGACGGGCATGGCAAGCCCAGGACGGGCACGGCCCTTCGAGGCTCAGTGTAAACGTGCCGTGCCTCTACGGGATGCCTGCGGCTGAACGGCACGGCTAGTGGGGGCGGGGTGTGGACGGCAGCATGCGGATGGAAATTTGAAAGCTGCCACGCTTGCGGCCTACGATTTCGAAGTGGGCCACGTTTTCCCAGCCGCCGGAGCTGGAAGACTGGAGAGGATTGCCACCTGTAAGCTCGGCAATGTCGGGGGCGAGATTTCTGGCCTCAAGGGTCACTTTGTCACGTGTGCCGCGCACATGGACGGTGAGTTGGCGGTGTACGCCCGGCGCGAGCGGCGAAGAATCGGCTTCGAGACCGAGCGCAACGAAAACGACTTCCAAGGGCGGACCATACCGCTTCGCACAGGAAATGTCGACGGAAGCGCGGCCAGGCTGCAGATCCGCAGGGGGCAGCACGACCAGCGATGTCCGCGAGGACGCAAGCACGAAGGCAGCCCCTCCAGAGATGGTGATCTGGTTGGCGTCGGCGTCCCCACAGAACCCCTGGCCCGTGATTTCGAAACGGTCGGTAATCGAGGCGATCTGCGGAATCGAGTCCACATGAATGGAATGAGCGGTGGTTTCGCTGGGCGCCAAGATCGTAATGGGAGTACGGCCCGCGCGGCCCGCGATTGAACCTTGAATCACGCCCGGATTGAGCGGAGCGACAAATGACGCGCGTCCAGTGGCATCCGTGGTAAGGCGGTCGCCATTGGAAAAGTTCACGACCGCTCCGGAAGTCAGGCGGCCGCTGGCGTCCAGCACCGCGAGTGTGGCGCGGTCACCCGAGATGATGGTGCGAGGCAACACCAAAGTGCGCCCCGCTGAAGAGCTTGGAAGTTTTTGCGCGGATGCCGAGAAAAAAAGCAGAAGGAATGCCGTCGCAAGGCAAAAGCCTCGTAGAGCGCACTGATAGGGCGGACGGCGAAGAAGCATTAAGTGATTGTAGTCGAGACGCGTTATGCGGCGGAAGCCAGAGAGCCTTGAGAAAAGGAACGAACGGCTGGAATGAAGCACGCCCGCTCAGCGGCTCGCGAGAATGGGAGCCTCGTCTGGAGAATATATAAGAACGGTGCGGCCGGGAACGCCAGCCGCCAGTCGGCGCAGTTTGTAGACAAATGGACGCGCACCGGATCCCCGGGAGCATTCCTCGAGACGGTAGTAGCGGTCTTCATAGCGAACCACGCGGGGCGGAGTCCAATCCGGTTTCGCGCACCAAGCGCGTATTTCCAGGATTTCCTCCGCGCCGTTTCTCGCGAAGCAGAGTTCATCGGGAACCGGAGAAAGCCTCGCGGTCACAACTTTTTCTTTCATAGTGTCCACGTAGGAGGAGATGTGGCTCTGCGAAAACTTTACGGCACCGGCAGGTTCCGGCTCGCCACGCCGAAAAATTTTCGAGTAAATTCTCTCCAGCAAATAAAGAGGGAAAACACCCAGGACGGTATCCGTGAATGCCGCGCAAGCGCGTGCCATGCCTTCGATGCCAAAATAGACGATGGTCCATGTCAGCGGATGCGTGGCCCAAATCAGAAGAGCGGCGAAACCAATCTCGTGATCGGTGATAGTGGTTGGCGCGCTTTTGCTGAGTGTGTTATCCAGTGCGCGAGAAACCCAGGTCGTGACGGAGTATGAATACCAGTACATCAAGCCGGTGAGTGCGATGACGGATTCCGCCAGCCCGCTGAGGATGGCCGCAGAACGCCAGCGCACAGCTTGGTAAAATGGCAGCGCTTTGCGCCAGCGGCTGGGAAGCAGCGCAAGAAACGGCCCAAGAAGTTGGATCCACATATCCTGCCTGCACTTATTGTAAAAGGGACAAGGGCGCTATGAAGAACCTAAGCCAGCTTGACGGGCCAAAGGGTAATCTTCGCAATAGCCTTCTGAAAATTTGAGCCATCGACGGCGACTACGCGGGCTTTGCAACGAGCCGGTAAACCTGGGCATCGAGGAAAAGACGGAATAACTCGGAGTCAATTTCCTCGTCGCGAACGCAGAGCTTGAGGATTTCCAGCGCGCGGCCCGTCGGAACAGCGCGCTTGTAGGGGCGGTCGGACGCGGAGAGCGCGTCGAAAATGTCGCAGATAGTCATCATCTTGGCTTGCACTGGGATCTCGGCGGATTTCAGGCCATCTGGATAGCCCTGGCCGTTGAGTTTTTCGTGGTGTGCGCGCGCGATTTCTGGAATGCCCCGATATTCGGGTGTCCAGGGAATTTGCGCCAAGAAGTTGAAACTGTGCGTCACGTGCGATTCGATTTGCCGCCGCTCGGTGGCATCGAGGCTGCCGCGCGGTATCGAGAGGTAGCGGACTTCCTCGGAAGTGAGGTAGGGACGCTCTGCCCCACGCGGATCGCGATAGGATTTCTGGGAGATTTCGGCAAGCAATTCGAATTCGCTCGAAGGCAGGATGGTCGGTTCGTTCACCCGAGTTACGAATTGCACGTAGCGGTCCAAATCAGCGATGAGACGGCCGGCCTCATCGTCGAGCAGCTTCAAGCGCGCTTCCGCCTCTTTTTTGCGAGGATTCCCAAGCAGGAGTTCCACTTTTTGTTCGGCGATGCGCGCTTCGATGTCCCGCCGGATGTAATCAAAGCGATCCAACAAACGGGAAAACTGGAGCGGGTAAAGTTTCTTCGCTTTCACGAGAACTTCTTCGTGGACGCCGACCTTGCCGAAATCGTGGAGCAGAGCGGCGTAGCGCAGCTCCTTCATCTGTTCGCGCGAAAAGCGCAAGTCCGCGTAAGGCCCCTGGGGCTCGCGATCCACCGCTTCGGCAAGCGCCAGCGTCATCTGGCAAACGCGCTGGGAGTGGCCGGAGGTGGTGGGGTCGCGCTGCTCGATGGCTTTCACGGAGGCATTCACAAAACCATCAAAGAGATTTTCGATGTCGCGGTAAAGCTGCGAGTTTTCGTAAGCTACTGCAGCCTGCGAGGCAAGCGACAGCCCGAGGCGGACCGCTCGTTCTGGAAAAGGATGAACATGCCGGTGAACGGCGCTCGCATCCGTGAGCCGCGCCTTCGGGTTGCGCTTGCAGTTGATCAACTGAAGCACGCCGATCACCTCGCCCTTGCCGTTTTTCATGGGCAGAGTGACCAGGGAGCGCGTGCGGTAGCCAGCTTGCTCGTCGAACGAAGAATTGAATTGGAAGGGCCGCGACTTGGGAATGCGGTAGGCATCGGCCAGCTCGATGACTTCGCCGTGAAGCGCGCAGTAGCCCGCCATCGAGGATTCCGTGATCGGCAGAGTGTGTTCGGTGTACGGAAACTGCACGCTGTCGTTCTGCGTCAGCCGGAAGCGCAGCTGTCGCGTTTTTCCCCCGCCGTTCGCCGCATCGCTAGCAGAATTGTTCGGGCTGCCGCCAGCTTGCTCCGCCAGATAAAGAGAGCCGGCGTCAGCGCCCGTGATCTCACGCGCCTTCGAGAGGATCAGAGCGAGGAGTCGCTCTACATCGTGGGTTTCGGACAGCGCGATGCCAACACGATTCAGTTCTTCGAGTTCGCGCCCCGCTTGGGCAGCGGACAGGCCGCCACTCCGCGAAGCAGCTGCTCTTTTGGGCTGTGATTTCTTGCTTTTGGCCATAGTTAGGGACGTTGAGCTGCCTTCACTCGAAGATTCGCTGGGTGGAGGCAGATTATAGCGGAAGCGGACGGACTAGGCACGCCGCGGATGCCCGGCCGGCAGAAACAAGCGCAAAACAGGCCGGCTTGACTGTAACCCCGGGCGCGCCGGGGCGGCAAATGGCGCGTAAAACCAAGTAATCAGTAAGCGTCACAGCCTTTCGCCGCCGGAGAGGGTCTGCTAGCGTGAGAACAGGGTTGCCGGATACGGGTGTGGGCACGGGATCAGACAGCGAGCAGCAACGGGAGAATTTGTGCGGATCGTAAGCGGCGGCGTAACCGATGTAGGGCGGGTGCGCACAAATAACGAAGATTGCTTCCGCATTGTCGAATCGCTGAACCTGTTTGTGCTCTCCGACGGCATGGGAGGCGAAGCACATGGAGAGGTGGCCAGCGCGCTAGCGGTGGAAACCATCGTCAAGTACTGCATGGCTGCACAGAGCGATCCGGCGGCTACGGACTTGGGGCCGTCAGAGCCGACGTGGAGCGAAAAGGCCAAGTGGCTGACGCGCGCCGTACACCTGGCGAATAAAAACATTTATGAGGCGGCGGAAGCGAATCCCGAGCAGCACGGGATGGGCGCAACCGTGACGACGGCGTGGATCGACGGCTCGAAATTAAGCATCGCGCATGTGGGAGATTCGCGGGCTTACTTGCTGAGAAGCGGAAATTTGCAGCAGCTCACCAGCGATCATTCTCTGGTTGCCGAGCAGGTGCGGCGCGGGATTTTGACGCCGGCGGAAGCGGAAGAGAGCCAGATGCAAAGCGTTCTTCTGCGCGCGCTGGGGGCCTTGGCGGACATTGAAGTAGATACCGACGAGCACATCCTGTTCGCGCGGGACATTTTGATGCTCTGCTGCGACGGCCTGACGCGCATGGTGACCGAGCCGGAAATCGCGGGCACTCTGCAAGCGGAAACGGATCCGACAAGGGCCGCGGAAAAGCTTATCGACTTGGCCAACGAGCGCGGCGGCGTGGACAACATCACCGTGATCGTTGTGCGTGTGGGTGCGGAATCCAGAGGATGGTTCTCTTGGCTATTCGGTGGAGCGCGAAAAAAAGCGGCCAGAAATGGCGCCGCAGGAGGAATGTGAGATGGCGAAGCTCAGCCTGATGTTTGAAGAAAAGACGGTCAAGGAAGTGCCGGTCGGGAGCCGGGCCGTGAGCATTGGGCGATCCCCGGATAACGACTTGCCTGTCGATAATCTCGCGGTCTCGAACTATCACGCGCGCGTGTATTTTGAGGGCGGGCGGCTTGTGGTGGAAGATCTCGATAGCCTCAACGGAACGTTTGTGAACGATCTGCGCGTGGAGCGCGCTACGTTGCACGATGGAGATTCGATCTGGATCGGGAAACATCACATTAAAGTGGATGCTTCGGGCGACGCGCCTGTGCCGTGGGATACCGGGCGCAAAGCCAGCGCGCCGCGCATCAATGAAACGATGGTGCTGGACACGAAGGCGCGGCGGGACATGCTGCAACAGGCCGCGGCCACTGGCGAGCGCGTCCAGTTTGCGGCGGGGCGATTGAAAGTTCCCACGCTTATCGTGATTGGCGGGCGAACCGATCAGAAAGAGTACATGCTCACGAACAAGCTGACAGTTATCGGCAAATCAGCGATGGCTACGGTAAAAGTGAAAGGCTGGTTTAAGCCCCCGATGGCCGCGCAGATCAACCAGCGCGATGACGGCTACTACATCGGCCCCGGCGACAAAATGCCTCTAGTGAATGGGACGCCGATTACCGGACCCGTACGCCTTAATGACGGCGACCTCATCGAGGTCAGCGGCGTGCGCATGAACTTCGTCTTCCGCGAGTAGCGCGCGAACCGAAATGGCAGCTCCGTCAGGCGCGTGGTGGCAACGGCGGGGCCTGTTCGGCCTGTACGAATTGCTTCAGTCGTGGTGGCGGCATCGCGTTTCGTTCATCCTTAGTTTGTGCATCACGATTGCGACTTTGTCCGCCTATTACTTCGTTTTCCTTCAAGAAAAAATAAGTCCCATTTCTGAGCTTGTCGAGCGGCTGGAGCTCGACACGCTGGATACGCGTTTTCGCTACAGGTTTCGCAACGGGCCCGATCCTTTCTTTTCGCGTGATTCTCCCATTGTCATAGTGGATATCGACCAGCGAGCGCAGGAAGTGCTCGGCCGCTGGCCGTTTTCACGCGCGTATTTTGCGAAGATGCTTGACGCGCTGCGTGAAGACGGAGCCCAAGTCGTGGCTTTCGACATCACGTTTAGCAAGCCCGATCAAACGGCAGCCCCAGTGCGCGCCCTGGCCGAGGAACTCGAGAAGCGCGAGCAAGCGGGAGAATCGGTCGATCCAAAGCTGACCGCTGAAGTTCGAGAGCTAGCTGCGAAATATGACGCCGATGCTCAGTTCGCAAAAGCCATCAAGCGATTCGGCCCCGTGATTCTCGGAAATTATTTCTTATTCACGCGAGCCGACCTTGAAGGCGTCTCCGACAAAACGCTGCAAACCTACGCGGATCAAATCGCATTTTTCGCCTATCCGCCAGCACACCCTTTGCGTGCGCAGTTTGGTAAGGAAGACAAACTCCACCTCATGGAGATTTTCGAAGGTGCACGCCTCATGCCAAAAGGGGCCGAAGCTAATCTTGATAGTCTGACCGCGGGATTAAACGGCGACAGTTCCTGGACCGGTTTTTTCAACGAACCACCTGACACCGACGGCGTCGTGCGCCGAACCACGCTCCTCTTGCCCTACGGCCGCTCGGAAAATCCGGCGGAATGGGACCTTTATCCGTCCATGGACGTAATGGCCGCTCGCGCATTTTTGGGAAAAGAGGCGCTGGATACGAATCTCTATTACAACCAGGCAGGAATTGTGCGGATTGATTTCGGCAGCAAGTTCTCGCTTCGCACCGACGAGCTTGGGCAGATGTTGATCAACTATCAGGGCCCCTGGGGAACTTTTCATCACTACTCCATCGCGGACGTTTTGGAAAAGAAGCCAGCGCCAGGGACCTTTCAAGGAAAAATCGTGCTTATCGGAGCCACTGCCACGGGTATCGGCGACTTGCGCGCCACGCCTTTTGGAGGCACGAACTACCCGGGGGTAGAAATCCATGCGAACATTATCGACAACATCCTGAACGATCGTTTCTTAAAACGCGACGCCAGGTCCGCGCTAATCGATGCGCTCCTCATATTCACGTTCGGCATTCCGCTGGGGATCTGGATGGCATTGGTGCAGCCGCGCTGGATGTGGCTTGGCGCAGGCTTGCTTATCCCACTTGCGGCCCTGGACTATGGAGCCTTTCTGCGGGGATGGTGGCTGAACTTTACGGTTCCGGCGATGACGCTCGTGGCAAACGTGGTGTTCGTTTCGCTTTATCGCGTACTCGTCGAGGAAAAAGAAAAGCGCAAAGTACGCGCAGAATTCAGCAACTACCTCAGTCCCGAGGTGATCCGCCGCCTCCTCATCGACCCTCGCCTCGTTGACCCAAAGAAAACCGACATTACTGTCATGTTCAGCGACATTCGCGGCTTCACTACTATTTCGGAAAAACTTGACGCGCAGGAACTCGCACTCTTTCTCAATCAATATCTTTCGGACATGACGAGCATCGTCTTCAAGAACAACGGGACGCTCGACAAGTACATCGGTGACGCCGTGATGGCCTTCTGGGGCGCGCCTTTCGAAGAACCGGGGCATGCGACGAAAGCGTGCAACGCCGCGCTGGAAATGATGAAGCGCGTTCGCGAGTTGCAAAAAGTTTGGGAAGCCGAGGGCAAGCCAAGTCTGGAGATCGGCATCGGGCTGAACACTGGCGTGGCGAGCGTCGGCAGGATGGGCTCATCGTTGCGCCGCGGATACACCGCGCTCGGCGATGTGGTGAACCTCTCTTCGCGGCTTGAAGGATCGAACAAGGACTACGGCACGCACATCATCGTGAACGAGACGACCTACGAGGGCGCCAAAGACGATGGATTCGTGTTCAGGGAACTGGACTTGATTCGCGTCAAAGGGAAACTGCAGCCCGTCACGGTCTATCAGTTGATGGGGCGGCAAGCGGATTTGGCCGCGGACGGTCGCGCGGAAGAAGTGCGTTTACAAGTGGAACAGTTTGCCCGCGCGCGGGAACTCTTTCGCAATCGAAAGTGGGATGCCGCACAACGCGCTTTTCAAGAATTTCTCGAAAGATGGCCGGGGGACGGTCCTTCGCGCGTCTACTGGAAACGCTGCCAGGAATATCTATTTGACGAGCCATCGGCAAATTGGGACGGTGTCTTTGTCATGACCCACAAGTAGTCGAGTGAGCTTGGCCAGAGAGCGCCGCGTCGCTTCGCACTAAGGCTTTTCCACTTCAATCAAATTGTCCGCGGGATCGCGGTCGATCAGTTTATTGTAAGGATCAATTCCTGCGAACGTCGGCTTCTCATCCACCACAAATTCAAACGTGCTCTTCTCTTGTAAGATCCACTCTTTGTGCAGATCCAGCCGCTTTAAATGCTCCTTGGTCCCGCTGAACACGCCAACGTCAATCAAATCGTGAATGGGCATCGGCGTTTCGTTGCCGGAGCCGTCGGACTTTTTCTTTTGTGAACTCGTCTTGAGGGTCACCTTGTATTTTTTGTCGGGCGTTTCCACATAGGTCGCGGAGACCGGCTTATTCTCATAGAGCACAATGGACTCGAACATATCCGTGATCACGTACTGCAGTTCCGGCGGAGTTTGCTCGCGAAGTGCAGCGACGAATCCGCGCGTATCGGGGAACGGCCCTTTGGCGTAGCGGTTTTTTTCAAGAAAATTGCGCAGAGCAAGATTCACCTTGTCCTCGCCGATATAATCCGCCAGCGCGAACATCACCAGCGCTCCCTTCTGATACCAGACATACGGTTCGCGCTGCACCAGAACGAGCGGCGGCTCGTGTCGCGTCTCACCCGCTCGCCCTCTCAAATAGCGATCAAGCTCGTAGCGCAAATCCTTGCGCAGCATGTCTTCGCCGTACTTCTTTGACATCACGGTAAGCGCCGAGTATTCCGCGAGCGACTCGCTCATCATGTTGGAACCTTGCGTCTGGCTGCCAATCAACTGGTGGCCCCACCATTGGTGCGCCAGTTCGTGCGCGGTAACGAAGTACAGCAGGTCGATATCGTCGGGCTTCTTCATGCGTTCGATAAACCCGATGTCTTCGGAATAGGGCACAGTGTTCGGAAAAGACTGGGCGAACTGCCGGTAGCGCGGAAATTCCAGCACGCGAAACTGGTTGAATTGATAGGGGCCAAAGTTTTTTTCGTAATAGTCCAGACCGGCTTTCGACGAGTCCATCATCTTGTCCAGGTTGAACTCGTGGCCGGGCTGGTAATAAATCTCAAGCTTTACGTTTTTCCATTGGTCCGTCTTTACTCTGAAGCGGCCGGAAAGAAACGAGTAGAAATCGTTGATACGCGTGTCGCCCATGCTGTAGTCGAAATAGCGGCGGCCGTTTTCGGCCCACTCGCGCGTCAGGTAACCAGGGGCGATGGCGATCTGGTCAGGCGAGGTGCTAACGACGGCGTGAAACGTGACCCACTCGGAGTTTGCCGTGAACAGATTGATGTTCGAGTAGTAGGGATCGCCAGGAGGCGCCATCTCTTCGAGAGGCGGCAGCTTTTCTTCGCGCCGGCGGACGGGGTCGTCGATCTCGATGTTTTGGTTGTACCCGATGGTCGGAAAATAGTCGCGGTCAAAGAAGGTGCCGTTATAGGCGAACTCCGCCCGTTCGTTGCCGTCCTTGAATCCGCGGGAAGTGTAGCTCACGCGAAAATCCATCTTCATCGTTTCATTTGGTTCGAGAGGCTTCTCCAGCTTGTAGATCGAGTAGAAGTGGTCTCTATCGACGAGCGTCTGCGTCGATCCGCGGTCGAACTTCACTTCCTGGACGGCTTCCCGCGTATCCGTGATGTGCACTTCGTCGATGGGCTTGCCCGAATGATTTACGAGCATGTAGTAGCCCGTTCCGACGAAAGAACGCCGATCCGGGAAAATGTCTACCGCAACGTCGACCGCAGTCACTTTAGGCTGTGGCAGGCGCTCATACTTTTTGTAAAGCTGCTCATACTCCGCGGCGCGATGGCGGTTCTGCTTCGCCGTGCGGAATTCATTCAGCACATGCGTGTTGTAATAGAAAACCGCGCCGCACGTTCCGGCCAAAATCAGAAACGCCGCGGCCGCCGGGATCAAGCGCGCTATCCGCGGGCCAGCCTTCTTCCAACGCGCTGCAAACGACTGCTCTGTTCCGCGCCTTGCAAACGCGATGGCGATCACGGCCAGCAATCCTCCAACCGAGAGCCAGTACGCCGTCACCCAAAAGAGCGCTTTGGTGAAGTGACCGTACCCGTTCATGTCCGAATAGGTGTATGGCGTAATCTCGCCGTAGAGATACATGCGGTTCTCGATGCCCCAGGCGTAGAGCGTGGGAATCAGGATGAAAAACCCGACGACCACGGCGTGGGCCACAAACTTATTTCCGAGGACCGTCTGGAGAAACAGAGCCAGCAGAATCACCATCAGAAGTTGCGGCAAGTAAACGAGGTAGATCTCTTTCGCATAGTGGACCAGCTCAAACCGGAAAAATCCGTTCATGGCTTGTGAGAGCACGCCGCACACCAGCACCACCGACGCCAAAACGGTCTCCGCCAGCGCCAGCGCCAGAAACTTGCTGAGGAAATCGGTCCAGTCGCGCAGCGGCAAAGAGTCGTGGATCTGCTCGAAGCGCACATCGCGCTCCCGCCAAATCACTTCGCCTGCGTAAAGCGCACCGATGATGTACAAGAAGAGCCCGGACACTCCGGAGACCAGCGACACCATCAAGAAGGTGACTGGCCAGACTTCGACGCCGTTGTTGTTCCCGGCGAAATGCCCGTTAATCATCACGAGCACGAGCATGATCAAAGTGATCGCCCAGAAAGGTATTTCGCGCACGATGTTGAAAAAACGCATGCGCGTCATGGAGAAAAGTTGCAACCAAGTTGTCCGGGCCCCAAAAGTCTGCGTCACCTGCGGAAGGAATCCTGCGCGCCGATCTGCCTTCTTCACGGTGTCTTCGTCCGCTCTCGCTTCCTGTGCTTTTTTTGTGGATCGCCGGGAGCCCAAGACTTCAGCAGACATCGGAAAGAACGCAAATACGGCGAGCAATGCCAGCGCGCCGACGCCCAGCCACAAGAGCCGGTTGTAGAGAAACGTTGCCGTCCAATGCAGAAGCAGAGTGTTTCTTTCGACTACCGTCCAGTAACGCATCAAACTCTGGACCATGATGATTCCCAAGGGGTCGATGATGGACGCCCAGACGCGCTCCAGCTTGTTGGAGGTGATGACGATAACCAGTTCAATGAGATAAAAGGCCATGAGCGCCACGCCCTGCAGATAAACGACAACAATATTTCGCGTCAGCGCCGCGATACAAAAGAACAGACTCCCCAGGAAAAATATCTGCACGATTCCAATCGAGGCATAGACTTTGAAATACATGGCAAAGTCGTTCGGGGCTATCCGGAGCTTATCCACCCACGGCATAAGCGTGCCAAGAGCAATGCCAAAGACGATTCCCGAAAAAACAAATATGGCGGTCACCATCGAACCCGCCCAACGCCCTCCGAGGTAGGCGAACTTGGAGATCGGTTTGGTGAAAAGCAGCTGGTAGGTGTCGCCATTAAAATCGCGCAGGATCGCAGGCCCAAAAATCGCGGCAATCAAGATCGAGCCGTAAGCCATTACAAACGACGTGATCAAGGTCATTGCGAATGGGCCATTCAAGAGGACCTTTCCACCCCCAGCGGGCCCGAAACCTTGCGCAGCCACGGAAAAGAACGGGAGGATCGCGGCCACCAAAAAGAAAATGTAGGTGGAAATGCTTTTAAGCCGAAGCTTCAGTTCGAATAGAAAGAAGTCCATGAACATGTCGTGTTTTCCCCTTCAATTCGGCCGATGCCGTGACAATTCGCGAAAATACACATCTTCCAAATCCGCCTCCACGAGGAGGAACCCATCCCCTAGCGGCGACTCAGAATACACGCGCACTTCGTTGAGTCCTCCGACACGATGCATCGAAATGAGCGGGTACGCCTTTTCAATCGCTTCTCGCTCCGCATCTGTGGGAACTACTTTGCTCCAAACGCGGCCTTTCAACACGTCGATCGTCTGCGCAGGCACGCCTTCGAGGATCAGTTCCCCGCTGCTGATGATGGCCATCTTCGAGCAAAGCTCACGCACGTCTTCGACGATGTGAGTCGAGAGGATCACCACCACGTTCCGCCCAATGGAGCTCAGCAAGTTCAAGAAGCGGTTCCGTTCGGCCGGGTCGAGTCCCGCCGTCGGTTCGTCCACAATAATCAGCTTCGGATTCGCCAGCAGCGCCTGCGCAATTCCGAAACGCTGCTTCATTCCGCCCGAATAGCCGCCCAGCGCTTTCTTTCGCACGTCCCACAGGTTTGTCTGCTGGAGCAAGCCCTCGACAATTTCCTTGCGCTCCCCGCTTTTCGCTATTCCCTTCATCACGGCGAGGTGGTTCAGCATGTCCACGGCGGACATTTTCGGATACACGCCAAACTCTTGCGGCAGATAGCCAAGCAGACGGCGCGTAGCATCCTTGTTCGCAATCAGGTCGAGACCGTCGAGAGTGGCAGAGCCCGTATCAGGGTCGAGAAGCGTCGCAAGAATCTTCATCAACGTGGATTTGCCGGCCCCGTTAGGCCCCAGCAATCCGAACATCCCGGGGGCTATCTCCAGCGAGACGCCGCGCAAAGCGCGAACCCCTCCTGAATAGGTTTTGGCAAGGTTATGAATGGAAAGCACTGGGTCTGCTCCTTTTTACGTCGTACGAAAACCGCATGAGCGCAGTTCTCATGACATGTTGGACGCGATAACGCTGACACTGTAATGACGAAGGACTATATCCGAAAGACGCATCCGTTCGGGAGTTATAAACTTGCCGTCCAAATTGGCGCTCAGTCGATTCAAAATTTGAATGCGACGTAGTCCAAATCAGGGCATCAAAATGGGGGTAAGATATCCTGAGCACGGCCCTACCATTCGGCTAACACTTTGAACTATAAAGGTTTGGCTGTGATGCGGCCTGTCATCCCGTTGATCTCGCCATTAAAGACCGATCTCCGGAATGGTTCGCTGGCTGACTTATTTGGAGGGCGATAGTTTGGGCCCGACCGTGAGGCGTACCCAAACAATTGAGCGCAGGAATCTAAGACAAGAGCACTCTGACGGTAGCACCGATTCAAGTTGCATAGCTGGGCGAATAGCCCTCTAGAGGAATCTTCGAAATAGTATGTGGATTGTCCGATTAGCTCTCGCGAGACCTTACACCTTTGTGGTGCTCGCCCTCGTCATACTCTTGCTGACGCCGGTGGTGCTCTTGCGCACTCCGACGGACATCTTCCCTGAGATCAACATCCCGGTGATCACTCTGGTCTGGACCTACACGGGGCTCGAGCCCCAGGAGATGGAGCAGCGCATCACCAGCAACTCGGAGCGCTCCGTTACGACCCTGGTCAACGATGTCGAGCACATCGAATCGCAGTCGCTCAACAGCATCGCCGTCGTCAAGATTTATTTCCAACCGACCGCCAATGTGCAAGTTGCACTGGCTCAGACGACGGCCATTGCGCAAACCATTTTGAAGAGCTTGCCGCCGGGAACCACCCCTCCCCTTGTAGCTATCTTTTCCGCTTCCACCGTTCCCGTCATTCAAATTGGATTGACTAGCGATAGCTTGAGCGAGCAACAACTCTTCGATTTTGGAAATAACTTTATTCGCACACAGCTTGCCACCGTGCAGGGCGCTGCGCTTCCCTTTCCCTATGGAGGAAAACAGCGGCTCGTTTCGGTGGACATCGATTCTGCCTCCCTGCAGTCCAAGGGGCTGTCCCCGGTGGACATCGTCAACGCCATCAACGCACAGAATCTTATTCTGCCGACCGGAACCGTGAAACTCGGCTCGCTCGAATATCTCGTGGAGATGAATGGAAGCCCGTTGACGATGGAAGGGCTGAACGACCTGCCGATCAAAACCGTAAACGGCGCGACGATCTACATGAAAGACGTCGCTCACATTCGCGACGGATTCAGCCCGCAGACCAATGTGGTGCGCGTGAACGGGCAGCGCGGCGTCCTGATGAGCACGTATAAGACCGGCGGGGCCTCCACGCTCGATATCGTCGACCGCGTCAAAGAAGTCTTGAAGAATTATGCGTCTTCTTTGCCCGAGAGCCTCCGCGTCTCGACTTTTTTCGATCAATCTGTTTTCGTGCGCGCATCGATCCAGGGAGTCTTGCGTGAGGCTCTCATAGCGGCCTGCCTGACTGCCGTGATGATTTTGATCTTCCTCGGAAACTGGAAGAGCACGCTGATCATTGCGGTTTCCATCCCGCTCTCGATTCTCGTCAGCATTCTTCTGCTCAGTGCTCTCGGAGAAACCATCAACATCATGACTCTGGGTGGTCTGGCGCTGGCCGTCGGCATCCTGGTGGACGATGCCACCGTGGAAATCGAAAACATCAATCGCAACCTAGCCATGGGCAAGGAAACGGTACAGGCGATTCTGGACGGCGCTCAGCAAATTGCCGTCCCTGCGTTCGTTTCCACATTGTGCATTTGCATCGTCTTCCTTCCCATGTTTTTTCTCTCTGGCGTGGCGAAATTCCTCTTTGTGCCGCTGGCCGAGGCAGTGAGCTTCGCGATGCTGGCTTCCTACGGTTGGTCCAGAACCATCGTCCCGACTATGGCCATGTACCTCCTGAGCAGCGCGGACGAATACAAGCCGGAAGAGCATGTCGGCGAAAAACAGGGATTTTTCCGGCGCTACCAGCAAAAATTCGAGCATGGCTTCGAGAGATTCCGCGAGGGCTACCGCCATGGGCTGGATTCAGCCTTGGAGTGGCCGAAATTGTTTGGCGGCTGTTTTCTTATTTTCTGCGTGCTCTCCGTTGGGCTCGTCGCGCTTCTGGGCAGGGATTTCTTTCCCAAGGTTGACGCCGGACAGATTCGTTTGCACTTCCGCGCACGGACTGGCTTGCGTATCGAGGAAACGGCTCGCTTGGCGGATCAAGTCGATGCTGTCATCCGCGAAACCATTCCGCCCAAGGAATTGCAAACCGTTCTCGACAACATTGGCGTCCCTTACAGCGGCATAAATCTCAGCTACAGCAACTCCGGAACCTTCGGGACCTCCGATGCCGAAATCCTGGTGCAGTTGAAGGAAGAACGCGGGAAACCGACGAGCGCCTACATCAACGAGCTGCGCGAAAAACTGCCGCAAAGGTTTCCGGGTACGCAGTTCTTTTTCCAACCCGCGGATATCGTGACGCAAATCTTAAATTTCGGAACGCCAGCTCCCATCGATGTCGCGGTAACAGGAGCGAACCAGCGCGGCAACTATCTGGTGGCGGAAAAGCTCGCGAAAGAGATTCGTCATATCCCAGGCGCGGTGGACGTTCACGTGCAGCAGGCCTTCGACGAACCGACTCTTCACATGGATGTGGATCGCACGCGCGCGCAATCCGTCGGCTTGCAGGCCAAGGACGTTGCGAACAACCTTCTGGTCTCGCTCAGTTCCAGCTTTCAGACGGCTCCGGCATTCTGGCTGGATCCCAAAAACGGTGTTGCCTACAACGTTGCTGTGCAATCGCCGCAATATCGCGTCGACAGTTATCAGGCGCTTGCGAACACACCTGTGACCGGAACCGCCCCCGGCACTCCGCCGCAAATCATTGGAAACCTGGTGGACATCCACACCACGGCCAGACAAGCGGAAATCTCTCATTACAACGTGCAACCCATGATCAATGTTTACGCCGCGGTGGACGGCCGTGACTTGGGCGGCGTTTCCGATGAAGTACTGAAGCGTGTGGCCGAAGTGAAGAACGAATTGCCGCGAGGCAGCCACATCGAAGTTCGCGGCCAAGTGCAGACGATGCGGTCCTCGTTTCGCGGCTTGGGGTATGGATTGATCGGCGCGATCATCCTTGCGTACTTGCTGATCGTTGTGAATTTCCAGTCGTGGCTGGATCCTTTCATCATCATCACGGCGCTGCCAGGCGCTCTCGCGGGCATTTGCTGGATTCTGCTGCTCACGCACACGACCCTCAGCGTGCCGTCGCTCACCGGCGCCATCATGTGCATGGGCGTGGCCACCGCAAACAGCATCTTAATGGTTTCCTTCGCGCGCGAGCAGATGAGCGAAGGAAAGTCCGCGCGGGAAGCAGCGCTGCAAGCTGGTTTTGTGCGCATTCGCCCTGTGCTTATGACCGCGCTGGCGATGATTATCGGCATGGTTCCGATGGCCATCGGCCTCGGCGAAGGCGGCGAGCAGAACGCGCCGCTCGGCCGCGCCGTGATTGGCGGACTGATTTTTGCGACCTTCGCGACTCTATTTTTTGTTCCTTGCGTCTTTTCGATGATTCACGGCCGGCGCGAGCGCAGAAAGCAGCGTGGCCAATCGCCATCGCCTGCGTTAGCCTAAGCGGAAAAGAACGAGCGGAAAGAGCGGAGTAACGGACTATGAAAGAAGGCGGATCACAGATGGAATCCGAAAGAGCAGGGCAACGGCCCAAGAAAGGCGCGCGGCTCTTCACGTACCTAATTCTCGGCGTGATTGTCCTGGTAATTTTTGGTGCGTTCACCCTCTTCCAGCGCCGCGCGCAATATTATGCTCTGGCCGAAAACACGGAAGCGCTGGCCATTCCTACCGTAGCGGTTACCCATCCCACATCGGAGGTCGCTCAGGAAGACCTCGTGCTACCCGGAACACTCCAGGCTTATGTGGAATCGCCCATCTATGCGCGAACCAGCGGCTACCTGCAGAAGTGGTACCACGATATCGGAACGCGCGTGCCCAAGGGCGAGCTATTAGCTGATATTGACACGCCTGAAGTCGATCAACAACTTTCGCAGGCGCGCGCCGACCTGAACACTGCCCAAGCCAATGCAAACCTTTCCAAGATTACTTCCACACGTTATCAGGAACTGATCAAAACAGACGGAGTGTCCAAACAGGAAGTCGATAACGCCGTCGGCGACTATGCTGCGAAGGAGGCGATCGTCCAGTCATTTGCAGCGAATCTGCGGCGGCTCGAGGAACTGGAATCCTTTAAGCATGTTTACGCGCCCTTCAGCGGTGTCCTCACGCGCCGCAATATTGATACGGGAACCCTGATCAACGCCGGCAATGGCGGCGCGCAGCAGGAGCTGTTTACTCTCGCGCAAACAGATCCTATTCGTGTTTACGTCAGCGTGCCGGAGATGTATTCGTCGGCAGTCCGCAACGGACTTGCAGCTTTTCTCGAATTGGCACAATTTCCGGGCCAGCGCTTTGAGGGAAAAGTAGTTCGCACGGCGGAAGCCATCGATCCGAACTCAAGAACGCTTCTGACGGAAGTGGATGTGCCAAACAAAACCGCCCAACTCTTCCCCGGCGGTTACGCGCAAGTTCACTTGCAAGTGAAAATCGCGGCTTCGCGGGTGCAAGTTCCCGTGAATGCGCTGCTCTTCCGCGCCGAGGGTTTGCGCGCGGTGGTCGTGGATGCGAATCACAAAACGCATCTCCGCCAATTGACGATCGGGCGCGACTATGGGACCTCACTCGAAGTTCTGCAGGGCCTTGAGGCCACCGACTGGATCGTCCTCAATCCCGCGGACTCGCTCGAAGACGGTCAAGACGTGCGCGTGAAACAAGTTGCGCAAGCAGACGCCGCTGGAACCCCGGCGCAGGCGCCTCAGACCAAAGCCCCGAACACTAGCGGAGCGCCTGGAGCCAAGCGTTAATGGCGATGCCCCAAAAGAGATTCTTCCTGCCTTTACTGTCTGCGGCCGGTTGCATTTTGCTTCTCGCAGGATGCACCGTTGGTCCCAACTACGTTCGCGCCACCGCTCCGACGACCGCCAAGTGGGACGTTACCGAGCCCTGGCGTCAGAGCGATCCCAAAGACGCCGTCCCCAAGGGCGAATGGTGGGGCGTCTTTCATGATGACGAACTGAGTGGCCTGGAAAAGGACGCGCTCGGAGCAAACCAGACCCTGCAAGCCGCCATTGGAAACTACAATCAGGCGCGCGCCGCAGCCGCGGTTCAGATCGCGACGCTTTTCCCGACATTCGGCACTACGCCAAATGCTTATCGGCAGCGTCTTTCCGGCAACCGGCCGCCGAGCGGCGCGGTAGGGCCGCTGCAACCCGTCACGCAAAACTCGATCACGCTACCGTTTAATGCGGGCTATGAAGTCGATTTGTTCGGCCAGCGGCGGCGAACGATTGAATCCGCGGAAGCCTCCTATCAGGCGAGCGCCGCGAATCTCGAAAATGTCCGACTCGTCATAACCGCGGAGCTTGCGGGCGATTACTTCACGCTTCGGCAACTCGATTCCGAGCTGGGAATTCTGAATCGCACCGTCGACACGCTGAAGCGCGGCCTTGAGCTTGTCGATTCGCGGCACAAAGGAGGCGTCGCTTCCGGGCTCGACGTCGCACAGGAAGAAACGCTTCTTCAGACCACGCGCACGCAAGCCACTCTCCTCTTGCAGCAGCGAAAGCAATTTGAAGACGCCATCGCCGTGCTTGTCGGCAAAGCTGCACCGGATTTTCACATTCCGACGAAAGAACTGAAGGCTGAGCCGCCGCCGATTGACCTGGGGCTTCCTTCGGATTTGCTCGAGAGGCGCCCCGACATTGCCCAAGCCGAGCGCCAGATGGCCGCTGCCAATGCGCAGATTGGAGTTGCCAAAGCGGCGTATTATCCTTCGCTGAATCTCTTTGCAAATGGCGGCTGGCAGGCCGCCGACATCGTAAGGCTAGCGAACGTTTCCAGCACCTTTTGGGCGCTCGGGGCAAACGTAGCCGAAAGTATTTTTACCGGCGGGGCGCGCCGCGCTCAGGTGGAGTTCGCCAAATCCGGCTACGACATAAACGTTGCCAATTACCGCCAGTCGGTGCTCACTGCTTTTCAGGAAGTGCAGGACGATGTGACCGGGCTCACGGTGCTCGAACAGGCCCGCGACACGCAGCAGCTCGCCGTGGATGCCGCGCGCCGCACTCTCGATCTTTCCGAAGATCGCTACAAAGGCGGCCTAGTCAGCTACCTCGATGTCGTCACAGCGCAACAAAATTTGCTGAACAACGAGCAGGAGGCGGCCGTGATTCAAGGCCAGCGACTGGTGACCAGCGTTCTTCTGGTTAAAGCGCTCGGCGGCGGTTGGGATGCTTCGAGCCTCGCCGCGGTCCAGGTCAAACCCAAGCTGAAGGATGTAGTCGCGCCCTGACGATCTCCGTAAGCTCTGCGAATCACCCTTCTTTGTCCATAATGTCCGATATGCAAATCGATCGCGACCAAATCAGCGCAACGGAAAAAATTATCCGGCGGCACATTCGCCGGACGCCCGTTATCGAAGCGGACAGCCGCGACTTCGGCCTCGAACCCATTCATCTGGTCTTCAAGCTCGAATTGCTCCAGCATTCCGGCTCGTTCAAAGCGCGCGGCGCATTTGCGAATTTGCTTCTGCGAGATATTCCGCAAGCCGGAGTAGTGGCGGCTTCCGGCGGAAATCACGGCGCAGCCGTGGCTTTTGCCGCGATGAGACTCGGAGTACCCGCGAAGATTTTTGTTCCCACCGTCGCCTCTCCGGTGAAAATCGAACGCATCCGAGGCTATGGCGCGGAACTCGTGGTGATTGGCGAACGCTACGCGGAAGCGCTCACGGCCAGCGAGCAATGGGCCGCTGAGTCTGGCGCGCTAACGATACACGCGTACGATCAACCGGAGACGCTGCTCGGCCAAGGCTCCGTGGGGCTTGAGTTCGACCAACAATCTCCAGATCTCGATACGCTGCTCGTCGCTGTCGGCGGTGGTGGCCTCATCGGTGGCGTCGCTTCCTGGTATGCGAATCGCATCAAGATCGTCGGCGTGGAACCTGAAGCCGCCCCGACATTGCATAACGCGTTGCAAGCCGGGCATCCCGTCGACAGTGCTGCGGGGGGCATTGCCGCCGACTCGCTAGCTCCCAAGCGCGTGGGTGAACTCATGTTTCCCATCGCGCAGAAATTCGTCAGTGGTGTGACTCTAGTCACCGATGACACGATTCGACAAGCCCAGCAAGCCCTCTGGAAAGTCCTGCGCATTGTCGCAGAACCTGGGGGCGCCGCCGCCTTCGCTGCCCTTTTGTCTGGTCGCTACAAACCCCGGCCCGCCGAACGCGTCGGCGTTCTTGTCTGCGGAGGAAATACAGCCGCTGTTGACTTCGCCCGGACCAGCAGCGCGAGAGCAAACGACCAACCGGCGCATGCGGCCAGCAAGAGTTTATCCCCATCCATTCAAGGAGACTGAGATGTCCGTCTACGACAAGCTAAGCGCTCTGGGAATTTCCCTGCCGCCCGTCGCGCCGCCAGCCGCGGCGTTCCTGCCATTTGTGCGCACCGGAAATTTGATCTTTGTCTCCGGACACATCGCCAAGAAAGACGGCCAGCCCTGGACGGGAAAGCTCGGCGCTGATCTCACCACCGCGCAAGGAAAAGAGGCCGCAAAAGACGTGGCCATCCAGCTGATGGGAACGCTGCACGCGGCCACCAGCGACCTGAATCAAATCGCGCGCATCGTGAAACTGTTGGTGCTCGTAAACAGCGCTCCAACTTTTACCGAGCAGCATCTCGTCGCCAACGGCGCTTCCGAGCTTTTAGGTGAAGTCTTCGGAACCTCTGGCAATCACGCCAGAAGCGCCTTCGGCGTAGCCCAAATCCCGCTTGGCTCCTGCGTCGAGATCGAGTTGATTGCTGAGCTGCGCTAACGCTGCACGCGCGCAATCAACGCCCTCCTGGACAAGCATCCCGCACTTCGCCCCTTCGACGCTGATTCCTCTTCTTGACAATTCGCTTCTTTTTTCATATAGGTAGAACTTCTAGGCTTAAGAGTAGAGCTTCTAGGTGTCAGCATGGCTCAAGAAAAATCAGAGTTCCTCAAAGGAACTCTCGACATGTTAATCCTCAAGATCGTAGCGCTCGGTCCCATTCACGGCTACGCCATCTCGCAGCGCATCCAGCAAATCTCGAAAGAATTTTTCCAGGTCCCGCAAGGCTCGCTCTATCCCGCGCTGCATCGCCTCGAAGACCGCGGCTGGCTCAGCGCAGACTGGCGCGAATCCGAAACCGGACGCGACGCGAAATTTTATACGCTCACCAGAAAAGGCCGGAAACAATTGGAGACTGAGCTCGTCCATTGGGAACGCCTCTCCGACGCTGTTGCTCTGATCCTGCGAACCGCCGAATAGGAGGTGCCTCATGCACTGGCTGCGCCGTCTTTTCCGCAAGCAGCAATCCGAGAAACAACTCGACGCCGAGCTGCGTTTCCACGTCGAGCGCCAAATCGCCGACAACCTCGCCAAGGGTATCGCACCACAAGAAGCCCGCCGCCGCGCCCAACTCGATTTCGGCGGACTCGAACCCATCAAGCAAGCAACTCGCGAATCGCGCCGAGGCCATCTGCTCGAAACTCTCTTCCAGGATTTGCGTTACGCCTCCCGCATACTCCGTAAAAATCCCGGCTTCACGATCGCCGCAGCCATCACGCTGGCTCTCGGCATCGGCGCGAACACCGCCATCTTCAGCATCGTAAGTGCCTCGATCCTTCGTCCGCTCCCCTACAAGGAGTCGGATCGCATCGTCCAAATTTCTGCGCACACGGCAATGTTCCCGACGTTTTCTCTCGGCATCTCCTGGCTCAACCTGGACCAAATCCGAGCGCAAGCCTCATCGCTGGAGCAGGCCTCCGCGTACAGTGAAACCGACAAAACGCTGACGGGCTCGGGCGAACCGACGTTGCTCTCGGTAGCTTCCGTTACGGATGGTTTCTTCGAAGAACTCGGCGTCACGTCGCAAATCGGCCGGCTACTCATACCGGAGGACATTAAAGCCGGACAGAACTTCGTCATTGTCATCAGCGATTCGCTGTGGCGCACGCGTTTCGGCGCCGATCCGAAGGTGTTGGGCAAGACGCTGGTCCTCGACAAGCAGCCCTACACGATCGTTGGCGTCTCCGCGCCAAAGTTCACATTCCCTTCCTCAGAACAGGCATGGGTTCCCTTTTTCGCCTCGGCTGCAGACCGGCAAAACGCGAAGTATTTCATGCTGCAAACCATCGGCAAGCTGCGCGTGGGTGAAAAGCCAGAGAAGCTGAACGCCCAGCTCAATTCCATCGCCCAGCAATTCATGAAAGATCATCCGGAAGTTGGCGCGTATCGCTTCTCTTCGGAGTCACTGCTTTCCAGTAGCGTTTCCGAAGCCCGTGATGCTTTCCTGATGCTCCTTGCCGCCGCGACATTCGTGCTTCTGATTGCGTGCGCGAATCTCGCGAGCCTCTTGCTCGCCCGCGGCTCGGGGCGCCAGAGGGAGATGGCGTTGCGCGCGGCTCTGGGAGCTTCAAGCGGACGATTGCTTCGCCAGGGATTGGTGGAAAGTTGCCTGCTCGCGCTAATCGGTGGTGTGCTCGGAATTGTGCTTGCCGCGCAGGGGGTGGAGCTTTTCCGCGCCATCGCTCCGCCAGATACGCCGAGACTCAGCGAAATATCTGTGGATTCGACTTTATTGTGGTTCTCAGTGCTTACTTCGCTCATCGCAGGCGTTCTGTTTGGCATCGTGCCCGCGCGCCGCGCTTCGAGGATGGATCCCAACGAAGCGCTCAAAGAAGGTACGGGGTCGAATCTCGGCGCGGCGCGCTCTGGCCGGCAATCGCGGTTGGGTAGTGCCCTTGTCGCGCTGGAGGTCGCCCTAGCCTTCGTTCTGGTCGTTGGTTCCGTTTTGATGACGCTCACGCTTTCCCGGCTGTTACATCAGAACCCCGGCTTTCGTACGGACCATCTCCTTTCTTTTGACCTTCCTCAACCAGCTGGAGTGCCATCTGAGAAAGGCAAAGACTTCGTCAAACAGCAATCCAACCGTCTTCGCGAAATTGTCGAGAAGGTTCGGGCCATTCCCGGGGTCGCCGAAGTCACCACTTCGGACCATGGCATCCTGAAGGGCATGATGATGCAGCAAGGCGGCTTGATCGTGGACGGCGCCATTCCAACCTCCTCGAAGGAAAGTCGCAACGCGAACGCTCGCTATGTTTATCCGGACTATTTTCGCGTAATGGGAATTCCGATGTTACGTGGCCGGGAGTTTTCGGATCGCGACAATGGTGACTCCGATTCAAGAGTCGTCGTGAATGCAGCAATGGCTCGGGAATATTGGGGCACCCTTGATGTTGTCGGCAGGCGCCTCAGTGCATCATCCGACGACAAAGGCAAGCCGACCTGGAGCGAGGTGATCGGTGTGGCTGCTGATGCGCGTGAGGTTACACTGCGCGATGAACCCTCGCCCACGTATTTTCTCTCGGCGCTTCAAGGAACAGTAGGCTCGATTCATCTCCTGGTGCGCACGCAAACCGATCCGGACGCGCTGGGCACAACCATTTCTCGCCAAATCTGGGCTGCCTATCCGGATCAGCCCGTTACCCACTTGATGACCATGTCGCGCAACATTTCCGACTCGCTTGGAGACGAGCGGCTGCGTAGTGTTCTGCTCACGGTATTTGCAGGAATCGGATTCGCGCTGGCGCTGGTGGGAGTTTACGGCGTCGTTTCCTATTCGGTGGCGAAGCGCGTGCAAGAAATCGGCATTCGCATGGCGCTGGGAGCGTCTCCGCGCGATGTCCTACGCCTGGTGATCGGTCAAGGCTTACTGCCGGTTGTGCTTGGCGTCGTCATTGGCGCAGTTGCGGCAGCCACGCTTACGCGCTTAGTTGCCAGCCAACTCTACGGCGTGAAAGCTACTGACCCAGCTACGTTTTTTGGCGCTGCCGCTTTGGTTCTAGTCGTCGCCCTGCTCGCGTGCTGCATCCCCGCCCGCCGCGCCATGCGCGTCGACCCCATGGTCGCCCTTCGCTATGAATGATCAAGCTCACTCGCATCGCATATTCTCCATAGGGGCACGGCTTTATCCTGAGAGCGAGCGAAGGAATGCCGTGCCCGTCCTAGCCGCCAGCATCGGAGGGTGACCTATGCACTGGCTGCATCGTCTCTTTCGCAAACAACAAGCCGAAAAGCATCTCGACGCCGAACTCCGCGACCATCTCGAACGCCAAATCTCCGACTACATCGCGTTGGGAATGACGCCCGAAGAGGCTCGCCGCCGCGCCCATCTGGATTTCGGCGGCCTCGAATCCATCAAGCAACAAACCCGTGAATCCCGCCGCGGCAATCTCCTCGAAACCCTTTTTCTGGATTTGCGCTACGCGATCCGCAATCTTCGCAAAGACCGCCGCTTCGCCATGGTCGCCATTTTCGCGCTGGCTCTCGGCATCGGCGCCTCGACGGTCGTCTTTAGCATTTTCTACAATTTATTCTTCAATGCGTTCGCCGCAAAAGACGCGAGCCGCTTGGTTGTTCCAGTCATTCAGAACACGGAAAACACAGGCCAATCCGGCAGCAATCCGCAACCTCTGACGCTCCAACTTGCCGATCTCGACGCTATCCGCGAGCAGAATCGAGTTTTCGAAAACATCGTTGGCTACATGGTCGAGATGGTGCTCGCCAATGATGGCGCCCAGATGTACCAGTTTTCGCGTACTCGTGTGACTCCCGACGCTTTTGATTTTTATGGCGTGCCGTCGCTCCTCGGCCGCGGCATCGCTCCCGAAGATGGCAAGCCCGGAGCGCCTCCCGTTTTTGTGATGAGTTACAAAACCTGGAAAGGCGTTTTCCACGAAGACCCAAAAATTCTCGGCAAAATTCTTACCATCGATGGCGAGCCACGAACGCTAGTGGGAGTTATGCCCCCGCGCTTCCAGGCCTATGGTTTGCAAGCCCAAATCTGGGTCCCCGTCACCCGCTCTCTTGATACGCCGCGCGCCGAAGAAGAATCGACGGCGGCTGTGTTGGCCCGCCTGAAGCCGGGCATATCTCTTGAGACCGCTTCCGCAGATCTCGATGTGATCGTCAAGCGCTTGGCCCTTCTTCATCCGAACGATTTTCCAAAACATTTCGCAACACGAGTCCAGTCGGCCACCGATTCCCTGCTAGGGCCGCAAGGCGGCAGGACGCAATTCCATTCCGATATGAAGCACCTGCTCTACGATTTGCTCGCGGCAGTCGCGATGCTGTTATTGATCGCGTGCAGCAACGTTGCGAATCTTCTCCTGGCTCGCGCGACCGTGCGAGAAAAAGAAATGGCGGTACGCGCGGCTCTAGGCGCGACGCGCGGGCGGCTGGTTCGCCAGCTTTTGGCGGAGAGTTCCGTTCTGGCAGTGGCCGCTTGCGTTGTAGGTTGTCTTTTTGCCTGGTTCGGCATGAAATTCGTTCCCGCGATTCTCCCCAGCGTGGGAGACCTCTATGCGGGCGGGCGTCTCGGCACGGAATCGGGGTTGGGGTTGAACCCGCCTGTTTTATTTTTCGCTCTGGGGCTCACCATCCTCACAACGCTGATCTGTGGCCTGGCGCCAGCTCTTCGCGTAGCGCGCACGGACTTACAACCCCAGCTGGCAGTCACGGGCAAAGGCGTAAACGGCGGCGCGCGCCACGGAAAGCTTCGCGCCGCGCTGGTCGTCGCTGAGGTCGCTCTCGCCATTGTCCTTTTGGTCGGCACAGGACTGATGATGCGCAGCTTCTTTCTTCTCACCCACGTCGACCTGGGTTTCAACCCTAAGAATGTTTTGTTCGTCGTCTTCGTACCTCCCCTGAGCCACAACAAGATTTCCGTTTCCCCGCACCAAAAATTCGCTTCGCCGCAGGGGCTTGCCCTGCTCCGCGACGTCGCGGAACGTTTGAAGGCTTTACCGGGCGTGGCTCATGTTGCGATCGAGGACGCGATGCCCGGTTATAGCCCGTCAGCGGGATATAAAGTGACGGTGCCTGGGTCGATTCATACGGAAGAAGTTGGCCTCTTCGCTTGCGATGAAAACCTCGTTCCAACTCTCGAACTGCGCATGGTCCAGGGCCGCTGGCTCTCCGAAAGTGAAGTACGAACCGCACAACACGTCGGAGTGATCGGCCAACGGTTAGCGCATGACTATTTTGGCGATGCGAATCCGATCGGGCAACAACTCAGGGTGAAAGCATTCAAGGGTGCGTCTGAAATAACGCAAGATGCCGAATTCCAAATCATTGGTGTCGTCAAAGACGTGATAAGCGCCGGCCCGCAGCGGCCCACCATGCCCATGATTTTTCTTCCCTATACGGTGCGTGGCGGATTCGTTTTTCTTTTGAAGACAACCGTGGAACCAGCTTCCTTGGCGCACGCCGTCCAGGAACAAGTTTGGGCCGTGGATCGCAACGAAATTATTGCGCTGTCGACTCCGCTCGAAGATTTCCTGCAAAGATATACATACGCCACGCCGGAGTTTGGTCTGTTGATCGCGGCGCCGCTCGCCAGTATCAGCCTGTTGCTGGTCATCGTCGGCGTCTTCAGCGTAATGGCCTACACCGTCTCGCTGCAGACGCAAGAGATCGGCATCCGCATGGCCCTCGGCGCTCAGCAAAGCAGCATCTTACAAATGATTCTCACAAAGGGTGCACGCTTGCTCGGCGCGGGAATTCTCCTCGGCCTATCCGCCAGCTACGGCCTCACGCGATTCCTGGCGAGCCAAATTTGGGGCGTCTCCGCCACGGATCCCTGGACGTTCACGGGAGTGGCGGCCTTCGTCGTCGCAGTAGGCTTGGGCGCCTGCTTCCTCCCCGCCCGCCGCGCCACGCAAGTCGATCCTCTCGTCGCCCTGCGTTATGAATAGCGGAGACACAAGACGCGCGATTTGCTGGGTGGCGGAACTGGAGCTACAAAAATGCACTGGCTAATCCGCCTCTTCCATAGGGAGCAGTCCGAAAAACGGCTCGACGCAGAACTCCGCGATCATCTCGATCGTCAGATATCCGACTACATCGCGTCAGGTCTGCCCCCCGAAAAAGCCCGCCGCCGCGCTCGCCTAACCTTCGGCGGCCTCGAGCAAACCAAAGAACAAGTCCGCGACACGCGATGGGAAACTCGCCTCGACAACCTCTTCCGCGACTTCCGCTACGCAATCCACAATCTTCGCAAAGATCGCCGCTTCGCCATGGTCGCCATTTTCGCGCTGGCTCTCGGCATCGGTGCCTCCACAATTGTCTTCAGCATCGTCTATAACGTGTTCTTCGATGCCCTTCCCTACAGAAACTTCAACAGATCGGTCGTTATTGGAATCCACGATTTGGCAGGCGCAGGCGGGAAGAAAGTTCGCTCATCCTTTTCGCTGGCGGAGGCTCGTGCTTTTAAGGAACAGAATCATGTATTTGAAGAGTTCATCGGCCACATGGGCATGCGTCCTACGTACGACGACGGCAAATCCATTCGGTATTTTTCGTTTGGCGCGGTGGTAACAGCAAATACCTTTGATTACCTGGGTGTCCCACCTCTTCTGGGCCGCACGATCACGCAGGAAGACGGCAGCCCTGGCGCTCCACCCGTATTCGTAATGAACTATCGACTCTGGCAGCGAGAGTTCGCTGGCGACCCAAGAATTGTTGGTAAGATTTTTATTCTGAACGGCAAGCCAACAACCCTCATCGGAATCATGCCTTTGCAGTTCAACGCCTTTGGAGCAAATTTCTGGCTGCCAGCCACTCCAGAGTACGGTTGGCTCCAGTTGATAGGACGTCTCAAGCCAGGTGTTAGCGTACGCACCGCCGGAAGGGACCTCGACGCCATCGCTCACCGCCTGCGCAAGCCAAATCCCGGTGGAAACTTTCCGGAGGATAACTTCGCCGTCGTGCCGGTGACGTTGCTCGACAGCCTTATCGGAAACTTCGACAAAATACTTTTTGCCTTGCTCGCTGCCGTCTTGCTGCTGCTTTTGATTGCCTGCAGCAATGTTGCGAACCTTCTGCTAGCCCGTGCCACCGCCCGCGAGCGAGAAATATCTTTGCGTGCCGCGCTGGGTGCAACCCGCGGCCGACTCATCAGTCAACTGCTGGTGGAAAGCTTCTTGCTTGCCGCTACTGCGACCGCAACCGGCTGTCTCTTTGCTTATTTCGGCTTGAAAGTAGTGGTCGCACTGATTCCCGCCGGCACGTTACCCGAGGAAACCGTCATTCACATGAATACGCCGGTGCTCTTTCTGTCCCTGGGCCTGACTATCTTGACGACTCTCCTCTGCGGTCTTGCACCCGCCTTCCAAGCAATGCGTAGCTATTTGCAACCACATCTTGCGAGCGCGGCCAAAGGCACCGGCACGAGTTCTCGGCTGGGCAGACTTCGCTCCGGTCTTGTAGTCAGCGAAGTTGCGCTCTCGATCACTCTACTGATTGGCGCGGGCCTTTTGATGCGCAGCTTCCTCATACTCACGCGCGTGGATCTCGGCTTCGATCCGAAGAATGTTCTCTACTTCGAGCTCAATCTGCCGCCGTCGTATAACACGAACATAGCTGGCACTTTGCAAAGAAAAAACGCGCTGACGCGTCAGCTCCTCGAACGGATGCGCGCTCTCCCGGGCGTGCTCTCCGTTGCGGAAATGGCGGACGATCCACCGCCGCTGCAGTACCAATCCAGCGACACGATCATTCCCGGCAAGCCTCACACCGAACTTTGGGAGACACGGATTGAAATGTGCAGCGAGGGCTATTTTCAAACGCTCGGGCTGCCATTGCTTCGCGGGCGGTTCTTTTCCGAAGACGATGTGACAGCGGCGCGAAACGTGATGGTCGTAAACGAAGCTTTTTCCCGCCAGTACTTCCCCAACGAGAATCCCCTCGGCCATAAAGTCAAATTAGAAATTTTTGACAAGCCGTATTTCGCCGCAGCCGCGCCACATGACACGTATTTTGAAATCATCGGGATCGCGCGCGATTCCAAAACGCGTGGCTACGACAACCCGTCCTGGCAGTCTTTCCCGCAGGCTTTTGTTCCTTACAGCGTTGCAGGATTTAACTGGCGAGTCTTCGTGGCTAGGACCTCCGTCGATCCTAGCTCGCTATTGAAGAACATGGGCCAAGAAGTCCGATCTATCGATCCGGGCGTTCAGATTTCCATTTCTGGAACGTTGGAAGGTGCGCTGCAAGAATTCTACCGGGGACCGCGGTTTGAGCTTGTAGTGCTGGCGGCCTTCGCCTCCATCGGACTAGCTCTCGTCGTCATCGGCATATTCAGTGTCATGGCGTACACGGTCTCGCTGCGCACGCAGGAGTTCGGTATTCGTATGGCTTTGGGCGCGCAGCGCGGCGACGTCTCAAGGATGGTGCTCAAAAACGGGTTGATCTTGATTGCGGCCGGCACAATCGTAGGCGTGGTCATAAGCCTGGCATTGACTCGTTTTCTCGCGAGCCAAATCGGAGAAGTCTCTGCCACCGATCCGTGGACGTTTGCCACTGTCGCCGGAATCGTAACCGGAACTGGATTAGCTGCTTGCTTCCTGCCCGCGCGCCGAGCGACCCGCGTCGATCCCCTCGTCGCTCTCCGTTATGAATAAACATTTAGTGCCATACGCTTCAGCCTGCCCTCTTGTCGCTGCGAATCTGCGCTTGCTTCCTACCCGGGCGGCCAGCGGAATTGTCGTCCGCCGAGCAAGTGCAAGTGGAGATGAAAGACGGATTGGCCGGCGCCGGTGCCGTTGTTGAAGACGGTGCGATAACCCGCGAGCAGGTTGCGTTCGCGGGCGAGTTGCGCGGCGACCAGATGCAGCTTGCCGATCACCGCTTGATCTTCATGCGACGCATCGTCCAATGAAACAAAATGTTTTCGCGGGACAAGCAGGATGTGCGTGGGTGCCTGCGGGCTGATGTCCTCGAAAGCGAAGATGTCGAGATCTTCGTAGACAATCTTGGATGGAATTCGTTTCGCGGCGATTTTGCAGAACAGGCAGTCAGCGCTCATCAGTTCCCTCCCGAAGGCGTCGCTTCATCGAGACGCACGACGATTGGCGTAACTCCCTCGCGGCTGCGGAGCTGTTCGCCGAATTGGCGCGCGGCATCTTCTCCGGAAACTTTGCCGACGCGCACACGGTAAAAAGTGCCGTCAGGCGAATCGTACTGCTGAATGAAAATCGGCGAGTACGAGAGATTCAAGCGCTCGCGCAGGCGCTGTGCGTTGGCCTGATCCTTGAACGCGCCGATCTGCACCGTAAAGAATCCGCCAGTGACATCCACGCCAGGCGTAAGAACTTCCACGCGCACGGGCACAACGCCCGGCCCAATCGATTCAATCTCGCGCGCGGCAGCAAGCGAAAGATCGATGATGCGATTGTCAACAAAAGGCCCGCGGTCCGTGATGCGCACAGTCGTGGACTTACCGTTATTGAGATTCGTGACGCGAACCACGGTTTCAAACGGCAGCGTGCGATGCGCCGCCGTCAATTTGTACATGTCGTAGATTTCGCCGTTCGACGCGCGCCGTCCGTTGAAGGGCACGCCGTACCAGGAGGCATTGCCTTCTTCTATGTACCCCGCAGGTGCTGGCGCTTGCGATGGCTTGCTGCGTTTTGGCGAAGGCGAGGGAGGAGGCGTCGCGGGCGTGGCCGCAGGTTCGGTATCGGTGGCGCGTTTGGTGGATTCGATGGTGTCGGGCGAAGCGGTCGACGGTTGCGACGGAGCACTGACGCGGCGCGTGGCGCATCCGGTAAGAGCAAGAAACAGGCAGGCGGAAACGAGGTTCTGCAGAAAGTTCAGCGGAAAGAAAAAAATGGGGCGGCGGCGCGTGCCACGCGAGCAGGTCACAAGTTGGCTCGCGTCATGATTGCGATGGCGGTTTCTGCGAATCTTTTTCAGTGCGCGCGGAATTGCGCGATTCGATCCAGCCCGCGGCTTCGCTAAGCTTTTCCGAAACTTCGCGGAGAAACTGCGCGGTGCGCTTTTCCGTTTCTGGTGCGACTTCTTCTTTGACAAAACTCTTCACGCGCGCGAGTTCTTCGTCGACTCGCTTTCCAAAATCCTCAAAATTATTGATCTTCTTCAAGCGTGAAACCTCCCCGTCGATGCGGCGGCCGAATTCCTCGAATTTGTCCATGGGCGTGCTCGCGGCTCCTCGTTCACGGTATAAACCCGCGAATTCTGTATTATAGGAACGCGGTGCGTGGCTCGCAAGGAGGAGAATTGGCGCTTTCGTATGTGTGGCAGCAGCGTTTGGAGCGCTGGAAGAATTTCGCTCGGGGACTTTTTGGCGGAGGTGGAGGTGAGCAGCAGCGGCGTCCGCAGATTTGCCCGGCGTGCGGCTCGCTCGTCGGCATTAGCGCCACGCGGTGCCACGTGTGTGGCACGAGCCTGCGCTTTTCTCTCGCGGCTTTTAGCAAGAAATTTTCCGGCGTCTTCGGCGAGCACGAAGCTCCGGTAACGACGGTGCTCTTGATCGCGAACATGATAATGCTGGGCGTGAGCTGGATGGCAATTGCAGCTGCGGGAGGAGGCGGCGGGTTGAGCATTCTGTGGGGACTGAGCGGCGTACCGCAGATCCGGCTGGGCATGAGCATTCCTTTGCCGTACCTTGTCGCAACTCATGAATGGTGGAGACTCGTCACCGCGATGTTTCTGCATGGCGGCTTGCTGCATATCGGCTTCAACATGATGGCGCTGATGCAGTTGGGTCCTGCGATCGAAGAACTCTACGGTTCCGCGCGATATCTGTTTATCTACCTTTTCACGGGTGCTTTTGGATTTCTAGTCAGCGCCGGTTTTGGGAATCATTTTTCTCTCGGGGCCAGTGGTGCTCTTCTGGGGCTTGTAGGCGTGATGTTGGCTGTCACAACGAAGCGAGGCGGCTCGTACATGCAGGAACTGCGTTCGAGATTGATCAGTTCCGTCGTCATTCTCTTTGTGATCGGCTTCATGGGCATGGGCATCGACAACTATGCTCACGGCGGGGGGCTGCTGGCTGGTTTCATTCTTGGAAAAGTCCTCGCGGATCGCCAACCGATGAGCGCCGGGGAAAAACGCAACGCCGCTTTGATCGGCTGGCTGTCGGGCCTGGTGATCATCGCGTGCTTCGTCCTCATGATTATTCACTACCGTGACCCTTTGTAGGGGTCGTCGGCACAACCTTCCCTGGCGGTCGGAAAAGTGCGTTACTCTACAGAACACAAGGCACTCAGCTTATGGATCCACATTCAATTGTTGTTGTGAGTTTGCACTCGCCCAAGGAAAAGGTTTGGGGCGAACTTTTGGACATTAATCCTTCGGGCGTTACGCTGCGCGGGATCGATCTGAATTCCTTCGACCATTTTATCCGCCAGCTTAACGAGCCAGACGGCGAGCGCATCGGGTTGCCAACGATTTTTTTCCCGATGAATCGCGTCGAGCGCGTGTCCCTGGATGAGCCGAGTGGCTCGATTCCGTCGATGAACGAGCTTTTTGCACGCAAAATTGGCCGCTCGCTGACCGAGTATCTCTCGCAATTCGCGTGACACATTCCGCATCACAGTACGCAATCCGCATCTCACGATTTGCTTGAAGCAAATTGCGTCCCAATGACCGCCTGAACTGCGCTATCCTGAATTGCAATGAAAGGCCGCATTTGGACGGTTCCCAATCAGATTACTTTGCTTCGGCTCGGCTTCCTGCCGTTCTTTCTCATTCTTATTTCCTACGAGCGCTATAAATGGGCCTTATTGGTTTTGGTTGTTGCGGGGCTATCGGACGGCATCGATGGCTTGCTCGCGCGCAGCCTGAATCAGAGGTCGTCCCTCGGCGCTTACCTCGATCCGATCGCGGATAAGCTGCTGCTTTCGTCTTCGTTCATTATTTTGGCGTTCAAGAAGCAGATTGCGTGGTGGCTGACGATTATCGTTTTCAGCCGCGACATTTTGATTCTCGTCGTCGCTATAGTGATACTCCTGATCTCAGGGTATCGGCCGTTTCCTCCCAGCATCTACGGCAAATTGACCACGGCCTTTCAAATCATTTTGGTTTTCACAGTCGTGTTCTCCGCGGCGTATCCAGACTTTCATCTTCGGAAGATCATCCATTTGCTCATTTATGGAGTGACTTTTTTCAGTATTTTTTCGGCGCTTCATTATTCATTCAGTACGGCGCGGCATCTCAGCAGTTCTTCTTCGTAGGAAAAACATTCACACAGAGGTCGCGGAGAAAGCAGAGGGCACACAGAAGAGTGTGCTTGCGTTCAGACCGGCATTGGCTTGGGGCCTGCCGCGGGAATCCACAATTTGGCTTCGGTTAGAGCTTGAACCTGTTCGGGTGTGGCGTCTGGAGCCAACTCGCGGAGGACCAGGCCTTCGGGAGTGACGTCGATGAAGGCGAGTTCGGTGACGATGTGATCGACGACTTCGACTCCGGTCAGCGGGAGCGTGCATTTCTTCAGAATTTTCGGTTTGTTGTCGCGCGTGGCGTGCTCCATGGCGATGAAAACGCGTTTGGCGCCGGCGACGAGATCCATCGCGCCGCCCATGCCCTTGAGCATTTTGCCGGGGATGGCCCAATTGGCGAGAGTTCCCTTTTCATCGACCTGGAGCGCGCCGAGCACGGTTAGATCGACATGGCCACCGCGAATCATCGCAAAGGAATCGGCGGAAGAAAAATACGATGTGCCCGGCAGCTCGGTGACGGTTTCTTTGCCAGCGTTGATGAGATCAGGATCGACCTCGGAGTCGAGCGGATAAGGTCCGACGCCGAGCATGCCGTTTTCCGATTGCAAAATAACGTCCATGCCTTTAGGAACGTGATTGGCGATTGCCGTCGGCATGCCAATGCCGAGATTGACGTAGTAGCCGTCGCGCAGTTCGAGCGCGATGCGGCGCGCAATCCGTTCGCGTTTTTGTTCGTCGGTCAGTGGCATATGGACTCGTCGAAGTTACCTTGCACCGCTCAATTTGCTAGCTAAGGTCAGCAACGGCAGATACAAAACGAAAAGAACCAATCCGGCGGCCACAAGAACGGCAAGAAAAATCCGAATCGCGGCCATGCGTTTTGCCCGAAGATCGCGATCAGAAAACTGAATTAGGATCGCGACCAAGGCTAGCCCCAGGTAGAACGCCGGCAATAGCCAATAATGCGTGGCAACAAGAAAACGAGTCGGCCATGGAAGTTCAACTTTGAGGCCTTGAAAAAGCGCAGTAAAAGGCTGGACGAAACGCGTCGAAGCCAGCGCAAGCACCAAGCATAGAAACGTAACGAATCCGCTCAGGCACCACGAAATCGCGAGGCTGATCTGAGGTGGCGCGTGAGATCGCGGGATTTCCATTTCTAGTTTCTCGTTCATGCATTCCTCATGGCACGGCGTTAGGCTCGCGTTCGAGGGCCCGGCGAATCATGCCCTGCATCACCAATTTATTTCGGGTAATTCAGTCTGTGAATCATATCTGGATAAGACAAATACAAAATATGATGGGCCAGCCCCGAGAAGCCCAGGATCGCCGCAAAAATAATTGCTGTGGCAAGCAAACGCCTTCGCGGGCTCTCGATAAGAAAATCCTTTACGATCAATGAGATCCCCGCCACTCCAAAAAACAGCGGATAAATCCAAGAATAATTCGCAACGAGGTGTCTCGTCGCAGGTGCCGCGTCGATGCCAAGAGTCTCAAACATCGATCCGAGCAACACGGTCGACCGCGACAGATTAAAGCAGGCAAGTAGACAACCAAGCGCTAAAAACGCAGTCAGTAACCAAGAAAGGATTCTTCCCGGTGCGCGGCTGAGCTTGAGTTCTTCAGTTTCCATCGCAGTCAGAACCTCAGCGCTTGCGCGTGGTGCGGCGCTCAATGCGCTTTTCGTATTTCGGGCCTTGCAAGATGGCGTTTACGAAGATGCCGGGCGTGTGGATCTGGTCCGGCGGGAGCTGGCCGAGGTCGACTAGTTCTTCGACTTCGGCGACTACGCAATCGGCGGCGGTGGCCATCATGGGATTGAAGTTGCGGGCGGTCTTGCGGTAGATGAGATTGCCCCAGCGGTCGCCTTTCCAGGCTTTGATGAAGGCGAAATTGCCGCGGATGGCGCGCTCGAGGACGTAGGGGCGGCCGTCGAACTCGCGCGTCTCTTTGCCTTCGGCAACCATGGTGCCGTAGCCCGTGGGCGTGTAGAACGCGGGGATGCCTGCGCCGCCAGCTCTTAGGCGTTCGGCCAGGGTGCCTTGCGGGTTCAGCTCGACTTGCAGCTCGCCGCTTAAGACTAATTGCTCGAAGAGTTTGTTTTCGCCGACGTAGGTGGAGACCATCTTTTTGACCTGGCGATTTTGCAGGAGGAGGCCGATGCCAAAGTTGTCGATGCCGGCGTTGTTGCTGACGATGGTGAGATTCTTGGTGCCTTTGCAGCGGACGGCGGCGATGAGATTCTCGGGGATGCCGCAGAGGCCGAAGCCGCCCATGAGGATGGTGGCGCCGTCGGTGAGGTTGGCGATGGCGGCCTCAGCGCTGTTGATCCGTTTATCCATGGTAAAGGTCCATTAGCGTCTTGGAAAACCGCACAGGCTGAAGCCTGTGCCACTGGCAATGCGCTTGTCCAAGGGTGCTCCTCGGCGAAGTTGGCAGTGTACTGCAAGATGGAACTGGTGACGTAAAGAAGTAACGAGTCTCGCTGGAGCAATCGAATTTCAGGAATGCTATGACCGTTCATACCCCCACCCGGGGGATCCAGAGAACCGTGAAGTAAACCTATGAAACGATAAGACTTGCGGGCGTTGCTGTGCGTTCGCAGAGTCATGCTGGCGGATTGGCAGCGTGGGGGGAGCCAACCTCTGGATGGTTTACCATCATGGCCATACCCTCCCCCCTTTTCTTGTAACCGTTGCACCTAAAGGGCTTAGCGTTCTTCTAAGTGCTTTAGAATCAATGCTTGCAGAGGATCGTGCAAGTGTTGATTCTAAAGAACTTGGAACCAAACATAGGATTTCGCTCGACGTGGTCTCCCGGCGCGGAGGTTGCCGCCTGAGTGCCGAGCGGCCTTGCACGCGCTGCCCCCTAAGAGACAGGTGTCACGCTCGGTGAAATACCATTTGGATTGCTGCCAGACAGCTTGGAAGAGATCAGCCGGGGTGAATGGGCCGGCAAGAAACCAGCCAAAAAATGAAAAAGGCGGCTGATGGGCCGCCACGGACGTAACTCGCAAATGTACGAAGGTTTAGTATACCACATCGGATTTTTTTGTCAAGGACCAAGGGAGTCGGGTAGTGGATCATTTTCCTGTTACGCGACAAACCAGGAGCTGAAACGATAGCGTACCCATTCAAGTCACTGAACGACCGCGGCAATTAACGTCACATCGTCGCCGAACTCACCGCCGCAGAATTTCATCACCTCTTCCATCACCCGTCGCTGGCAATCCGCCGCTGACGCTCGCGCCGACGCAGCCGCTGCGGCGATTCGCTGGTAACCGAATTCCTCCGCCTCTTTATTCGCCGCTTCGCTCACTCCGTCTGTGTAAAGCAACAACCGGTCGCCCGAAGCCAGTCGAATCGTGAAATCCTGGTACGTCCACTCCGGCTGCACCCCAAGAACTCCACCTTGCCCTGAGAGCAGCTCCGTCTGTCCTCCAGCGTGCACGAGAATCCCGGGACAGTGTCCCGCGCTTTCGTACGTCAGGGTTTTCTTCTGCCCATCCAAAATCCCATAAAAAAACGTAATGAATTTCCCGGGGGCCACATTCCCGCAAACGAAGGCATTCAACTTTCCGCACACGGTTGCGGGCGAGGCGTCCGGCATGGCATAGGCCCGAAAAGCCGCTTGCAGATTCGCCATCAGCAGAGAAGCAGTCAGCCCCTTCCCCGAAACGTCGCCCACACAAATCCCAATGCGATTGTCATCCAGGCGCAGCACATCAAAATAGTCCCCTCCCACGGTCCTCGCCGGTTGCCACGCGCCAGCCAACTCGATGCCCGGAAGTTGTGGCAATTCCTTCGGCAGCAAGTTCTTCTGGATCTCCAGCGCCTGCCTCAAGTCCTGTTCCTGCTCCCGCAGTTGCAGCGTCCCACGCTCTACGGCTTGCTCCAAAAGTTTGTTCTTGGACTGCAGTTTCTCCTGAATCTGTAAAACCGCGTATGCGGCAATGCCGCCCACCATACACCCCACCACGACGATCTTCCAACTCGCGCGAAATACTTGCCAGTAGGGTCCCACTGACGGGTGCATCCAGCCAAGCAGTGCCACCCCGAACGCGCTCAAGAGCGCGCCAAACGCTAGCAGGGGTATAAAGAGGACCCAATTCCACGGGAACGGCCGGCGGTTATAAATCCGACCACCGAAAAACAGCAACGCGTACAAGGCGTTCCCAACGACCAGAATACACACACCCATGAAAAGAAGCGGTGTGCCCGGTATCACCACCGCGAACAGCGCGCAGATCAGTACGCCCCCAAAAACGATCCGCTGCTCCGCGCGAACTACCTCACGGAGAAGGGGCTTGACCGACAGTTTCCAGGAACCGAGCTGAGTGGACAAAGGGGCCTCGAACGTAGCTCCAACTTAACTCACCTACCTGCCCGCAACAACCCCCGCGCCTTGCCTCCCAACGCCCGTCTCTTGACTCCAGGTTCCAGTTTGATTCACTCCGCGCAATTCGTGCCTATGGCGGCGATTCGTTTCTGATTCGCCCGGCCGAAGAGGCGATTGGAGATGGCCGTCCGGCGGGCTGGAGAGTCATGCGGGTCGGGACGGAGAGAATGGTTTGGTTGTGGCTTTAATCAGAAATATCGATATTATAGTGGGATTTAATTCATGGTCGAGGGATGGTCCTGATGAAAATGAATGAGTTGGGGCGTTTGCGGAGCAGAGCTTCCGCAACGATTGGATTTGTTGCGCTTGCTGCGTGCATGGTGGCGATTTTGGGGCTGGCTACAACTCTTTATGCCCAGCACCGAATGCCTGGGCAGCCGGTAAAGGAAGACCGGAACCATCCATGGATGAACGCGAGCCTTTCGCCCGATGAGCGCGCGGCGATGGTGTTGAAGGAATTGACGCTGGACGAGAAGATCGATTTGTTGCACGGAATGGGGATGCCTGGTTGGCCGCGGGAAGTCCAGCACCCTGAGCCTGAGCTTGGAAACGGCGGCGCGGGATTTGTGCTGGGCGTGCCGCGGCTGGGGATTCCATTCATTCAGATGAGCGATGCGGCGTACGGCGTGAGGAACAGCGCAGATAATGGGAGATATTCGACGGCGATGCCTTCCAACCTGGGTGCAGCGGCAAGTTGGGACCCTGAGGCGGCATGCGCGTTCGGGACAGTGATCGGCAAGGATCTGCGTGCTCAGGGGTACAACATGACGCTGGGCGGCGGCGTTAACATCACGCGCGAACCGAGGAACGGGAGAACGTTTGAATATTTGGGCGAGGATCCTATTCTGGCGGGAACGCTGGTGGGAAATTTGATGAAGTGCGAGCAGGCACAGCACGTGATCGGTGACATCAAGCACTACGCGGTGAACGATCAGGAAGCCGGGCGGAATGAAGTGGACTCGATCATCAGCAAGCGCGCGATGCGGGAGAGCGATTTGCTGGCGTTTGAGATTGGCGTGGGAATTGCCGACCCTGGAGCGGTGATGTGCTCGTACAACGCGGTGAACGGGGTTTTTGCTTGCGAGAATAAATATTTACTGACGGATGTTTTAAAGAAAGAGTGGGGATTCAAGGGATTCGTGGTTTCGGATTGGGGCGGAACGCACAGCACGATTAAGGCATCGGCAGCAGGAATGGACAACGAGGAGCCCCTCGATGAGTTTTTTGGAGCGAAGCTGAAGACGGCGGTAGAGGCGGGCAAGGTTTCGATGGCAGAGCTCGATGAGCACGTAAGGCGCGTGCTGCGGTCAGAGTTTGCAACCGGCATAGTGGATTTCCCGATGCAGAAGGGCGTGCCGGATATTGAAGGAAATCTAGCGGCAGCGCAAAGGGTTGAGGAACAGAGCGCCGTTCTCCTGAAGAACAAAGGGTTGTTGCCGCTCAGTGCGGCAGCGGTTCGCTCGATAGCGGTCATTGGACCTCATGCGAATGAGGGCATGATGTCGGGCGGCGGGTCCGCGCAGGTCGATGCGCCGGGAAGGCCGCCAGCAGGATGGCAGGCGCAAGTGTGGTTCCCACCATCGCCCATAAAAGTGTTGCAGGCAAAATTCCCTGGGGCGAAAGTGCAGTTTGATTCGGGCGCGGATCCGGCGAGTGCGGCGGCTCTGGCGAAGAATTCGGATGTAGCGATCGTGTTCGCGTATCAGTGGGAAAGCGAAGGAATGGATTTGGCGAATTTGTCGCTGCCCGCGAAGCAGGACGAAATCATCGAGGCCGTTGCGGCGGCGAATCCGAAAACGATCGTGGTGCTGGAGACGGGAACGGCAGTGACGATGCCGTGGATCGATAAGGTGGGCGCAGTTTTGGAAGCGTGGTATGCGGGCAGCAGGGGCGCGGAAGCCGTCGTCAACATTTTGAGCGGCGACGTGAATCCGAGCGCGAAACTACCAATGACGTTTCCGAAAAGCGAAGCCGATTTGCCGCATCCACAGCTGACGCAGCCTGGGCCGGGACAAACGGGCGAAGCAGCGGTGATGAAAACCGGCGAACCGAAGCCAACGTTTACGATGCACTATGACGAAGGATTGAAGGTCGGCTACAAGTGGTATGACGCGGAGAAAAAGCCTGTGCTCTTTCCGTTCGGGCACGGATTGTCGTATACAACGTTTGCTTATTCCGGGTTGAAAGTTACGCCGGGAAAAGATACGGCCGTGAGCTTCACTGTGAAGAACACTGGAAAACGCGATGGAGCGGAGATCGCAGAAGTGTATGCGGCACTGCCGGCCAGCGCAGACGAGCCGCCGAAGCGATTGGTGGGTTGGAGCAAGGTGTGGTTGAAAGCGGGCGAGAGCAAGGAAGTTAGCGTAAACGTGGATGCGAAATACTTGTCGATCTACGATGAGGCTGCGGACGGGTGGAAATTGGTGCCCGGTGGCTACACGTTTATGGTGGGCGGATCTTCGCAGGAATTGCCACTGAGCGCGAAGGCCGAACTGAAATAATAAAAGAAAGATTGGAGTAGGAGCGGTGGCTCGGTCGTGGTGTGTGCGGACGATATGGATTGCGCGAACGACGATCTATTGAGATTGGCTCCAGGCTTCTTTTCGCCAAACGGCGTGGCCTGAAAGACGGGCTGCAGCTACAAAGAACAGCACCGCAAACAGGAAAACACCGGGGACGATAGTCCACCGGCCTTCCACGCAATCCACGATCGCGTCTAATAGTTGAATGAAAGCGGCAAGCAAGACCAGAGTGTTGAGAACCCCTTTGGCGCGCGCGACCAAGGATCCCACTAACAAAATGGCCAGGCCCGCGTTGCGCGAGAATAGGTAGCCCGCGTAAATGCGGACGGCCGCGTTGATTTCATCGTGCGGGGAAACGAGCATCGCGGGATTCAACAGTGCTATTAGTGCGCCTGTGGCCATGAGCAGCGCACCAAGCAGCACGATTGTTTGGAGCCACCATGGGAAGCCAGTCGCGCCGCTCGGGGCGGAAGGGTAATTTGCGAGTGAGGCTTCGTTAAGCGCTTGAGGCTGGGACATGGCTTCGCTCCGTCTAGGCGGCAGCATGGATTGCAGAGTGCTGGCTTGAAGATGATTACGCGGGCCGACCGCGAAAAGTTACCGAGAATTACTCTGCGTTTGCGGGATGGCGCAGGCTTTAACGAAAAACTAAGACAATCCGTGCTAGAACTCTGAGGTTATATCGCGGTTGGAGTTGGCCCAAGCCGACCGGGAAAGAGGCCTCCTCATGTCGAAGCACACCTCAAACAGCGGTCGCACGCTGAGTCGCAACGGATCAACCTGGAAAATCGCGAATAAAAAGATCTGGCTTTGGTGCGCGATGGGAATTTGTGTCGCGCTGCTGGCGTGGTGCCCGGCGGCGCGCGCGCAGTCGAACGACGCGACGCCTGCTTCGGCAGAGGAAGTCAAACAGTTGCGCGATGTCGTTCAGAGTTTGCTTGTTCGCGTGACGGAACTGGAGAAGGAATTAAAAGAGCGGTCGCCGGCTGCGACCGAGAGAATCGCGAATAGTGCGTTCATTGGCCGCGATGTACCAGTGGGCGGTCCGGACGCGACAGCTGTTCCAAGGGGATCGGCTGCAGGATTGGCGGCGATATCGCCTACGGTGACACCAGCGCAGAGTGCTTCGGAGGAAGCAGCCGTGCAACAAGCGCCCGCCGAGAACCATGGAGGCCCAGATTTTCTGCATGGGGCCACGCTGAATTTCGCGCTGGATGAGTATTACGAGTACAACTTCAATGTTCCGGTTGGGCGCGTGAATGCGCTGCGGGCTTACGACGTTTTGAGCAACAACATCAGTCTGAACCAGGCCGACGTCGTGTTCGAACGCACGCCAGATGTCAGCGGCGGCAGTCCGTTTGGCGTGCGCATTGATTTGCAGTTTGGGCAGGCTACGGACACGCTGCAAGGAAATCCGTCGAACGAGCCGAGGCCGTCGATCTATCAAAATATTTTTCAGGCGTATGGGACGTATGTGGCGCCGATTGGCGGCGGGCTGACGCTGGATGTCGGCAAATTTGGAAGCTCGATCGGGATTGAGGGGAACTACACAAAAGATCAGATGAATTATTCGCGGGCGTATTGGTTTGATTTTTTGCCGTTCTATCATTTGGGCGTGCGGGCGGCGTACAAAGTCAGCGACAAGCTGACGTTGAACTATTGGGTGGTGAACGGAACGAACCAAGCGGAGGCGACTAACGGATATAAAGATGAGTTGTTCGGGTTCACGACCACGCCGAATAAAAAGATTACGTGGAATTTGAACTATTACATTGGGCAGGAGCATCCGGACCGGACCGTTGTCACGTCAAACGGCAGTCCGATACCCGTGCAGCCGGGATTGACGTTTCAGGCGATCACGCCGGCGCCGAACGGGAAGCTGCATATTTTTGACAGCTACGTGAGCTGGCAGGCCAAGCCGAAGCTGACATTTGCGTTGGAGGGAGATTATGTGATCGAGCGCGAGTGGCAGAATACGAACACCGCCTTGGGGCAATCGTCGGCGCCCTCGCACGTGATTGGCAGCGCGGGCTATGTGAAGTATCAGTTCTCGCCGAAATTCGCTGTGGCGGGGCGGGCAGAGTACATGTCGGATCGCGGCGGGCTTTTCAGCGGGATCACGCAGGCTTTGAAAGAGACTACGGCGACATTCGATTACAAACTTTCCGAAGGATTTTTGATGCGGTATGAATGGCGGCGGGATTTTTCGAACCAGCCGTCATTTTTCACGGATAAGAACGGCGTGTTGAGCAAGGAACAGCAGACGGCGTCGATGGGAATTGTTTGGTGGTTTGGCGGGAAAGAGGGTGCGTGGTAGAGAGCGAGCCGGCATCCGTTTTCGGGGTGCGCGCATCCGTACGAATGGCGTGATAGGGGATGTCGCTTCTTCGGAGACTCTAAATGCGTACAACGGTTTATCTATGTTTGTTGTGCGTGACCGCAGTTGCAGCGGCGCTAGCCGGAAACGAATCGGCGTTTGCGGGACAATCCAGAACAGTTCAGCTGCCGACCAGTGGCGGCCAAGTGTGTGTGAGTCAAGCTGTCCCAACCGATCATTCGCGATATCCAGTCACCGGGCGGGTGGTCGATGACCTGACGGGTGCGCCTATTGCTGGCGCCAAGGTGAGGCTCGAAGTGGCAATGGCCGGTTGCGGAGCTGGGCCCGTTGATCCGTTGCTGAAATATGATGGGCCGAACGAAGTAGAAACCGACGAGGCTGGTGGATTCCGGTTTGCGAATGTGCCAGCGGCGATGGTGAATATCACGGTAAGCCGTCAACACTATGTCCAGCCCTCAGAATTCCGGCGTCCTGCGAGACCTTCCTATGGTTACAGCATCGGACCGAACCTCGGTTCAGTTACTTTGCGGCTTGCGCCCAGAGCCTCGATTTCGGGCGTCCTGCGAGGCGAGGACGGCACGCCCTTGCGAGGCGCTTGGGTTGCCCTCTATGTTCGGTGGGGATGGGCCGGGTGGTTGAGGATGGAGTATGCGGAAAGCAAGCAAACGGGGAGCGATGGCTCCTATTCCTTCCCGGATCTCCAGCCAGGCCGATACTTTCTTGTGGCCGATCCTCCGCACGCCATCCCGGAAGAAGATCCGCCAGTTCCAGATGCGCAGGGACTTGTGCGTGGATATGCAGCTGTTCGTTACCCACCTGTGCAGGCAGATGACGCTCATCCATTTTTGAAGCTGAAGGAAGGCGACAATCTGCACACGGACTTTCTATTTGAGAAAAAGATTCTGCATTTCGTAAGCGGCGCGAATCCGGTAAAAGGTAATTTCTCTGCTTCATTGGATTTGCGGGACGAAAATGGAAGCAATGCGTACGTAATGAAAGCACGGGCCAACGAAGACCATTTTGAAGCTTGGCTGCCCACTGGCAAGTATCAACTGAGCGCACGATACGTCTTGCCAGGCGAGGAATATGTTTCGGATGCATGGATGCCGCTGGAAGTGCGAGACTCCGACCTTTTGGGATTGGCAATCCCAATCACACTGGGACGGAACGTGGAAATTCCCGTGGAAGTCAGCACGCTGGCGCGGCCCGGTGTTGAGGCGCACGCCTGCCATGAGACTGACAGGATGGCGTGCGGGTTTTGGTTTTTGACGATCGAAGGACCGGTCGTAGGTCCGGAAAGCAATCGGCCATCCGCGGTGACGGACACGAATCACAAACCAGACGGAGCATCTTGGCCCAGCGTGTCTGTGCGGCCGGGCAGCTACGGCGTTTCCGTGATTAGTACCGGAATTACTTATGCCAAAAGCGTGATGCGAGGATCGACGGATTTGAGCCGAGAGCTGTTGGTCGTGAAAGAAGGAGAGGGCGCGGAGCCAATACGAGTGGTCCTGGCCGAAGGAGGCAGCGTAGTGGGTTCGGTAGTGGGCGCAGCAAAGGCCACCGGCGCATACATTTATGCCCTGCCCGAAGAGCCGAACAATCTGCAGTTCAATCCACAGGTTTCGGACAAGGACGGGAAGTTTCAAATGAATGGGCTGCCACCGGGAAAGTATTTTTTCTTTGCGACGGATGAGATGGCGGTGATCAACATTCATGATCCCAAGGAAGTAGCCTTCTGGAAAAGTTTCGGCCAAGCGGCGACGGTTTATATAGGAAAGAAGACAGAGATTCGTTTGATTATGCTTCAAATTGAAAATATTGAGTGACCCTACGCAGCCGATCGGCGATCGAGGTTAGAGATTTTCACAAAGAGCGGAGGAGTTTGTAGAGTTCGTTGGCGGCGTCGAAGTCGGCTTCGAGGTCGCGGGAGGCGAGGCGTTCGCGGAGGTCGTCGAGACGGCGGGCGAAGAGGTCGAGGGCGGCGGAGAGGACTTCTTTGTTGGTGAGGACGATGTCGCGCCAGGTGGAGTAGGGGCTGCCGGCTAAACGGAGCGAGTCGCGGAGGCCGGGGCCAGCTAACGTGATGGGGAGGCCGTTTTCGTCGAGATGATCGTAGAGGAAAGAGCCGAGGGCTACGGCGGCGAGTTGGGGGAGATGCGAGGCGAGGCCTACGGCGTAGTCGTGTTGTTGGGCGCCTAACCAGAGGGGGCGAGCGCCGATTTTTTCTAGGATTTTTGTGAAGGCCGAGACGCGAGGATCGTGAGTCTGGCGTGAATCGGCTGGATTTGCGGGATTGGCTTCAGCGGGCTGGGCAAGCCCAGCTCCTACGGCAGGGTTGATAAGGGCGTAAGTGTGATTGCCGAAGAGGTCGGCGTCGGCGTGAGCGATGCCGGATAGTTCGCGGCCGGCCATGGGATGGCCGCCAAGAAAAAGTTTTGTGGCGTCGGCTGGAAAAAGATCGGTGGCGTCTTCGGCGATGCGGACTTTGGTGCTGCAGGCGTCCGTGATGAGAGCGTTGGGCGCCGCGTGGCGCGCGATTTCGGGGAGAAGATCGAGAGTGGCGCCGATGGGGAGCGCGATGTAAACGAGATCGGCGTTTTCTAGCGCGGGAGCAAGGTCATCGGAAAAGGCGGCGTCGATGGCGTTGCGCGATTGGGCTTCGCGGACGACTTCTGGGCGGTCCCAGCCGGTTATGTGGATGTCGGTTGTGTGTTTGCGAAGTGCGAGCGCGAACGAGCCGCCAATTAGGCCGGTGCCGAGGATGGTGACGCGGTTGATGAGGTGGGCAGCGGGCATGAATCAGGCCATGCGGCGGCCGATGGCTGGGGCGATGATGCGGAGCTCGGCCATGAGCTTGGTGAAATCTTCAGGATGGAGCGATTGGGCGCCGTCGGAGAGGGCGTGGTCGGGGTCGTTGTGGACTTCGATGAGCAGGCCGTCTGCTCCTGCAGCGACGGCGGCGCGGGCCATGGGGGGAACTTTGTCGCGGCGACCGGTGCCGTGAGAAGGATCGGCGAGCATCGGGAGGTGCGAAAGTTTTTTGATAACGGGGATGGCGGCGATGTCGAGCGTGTTGCGCGTGTAGGTTTCGAACGTGCGAATGCCGCGTTCGCAGAGGATGACGTTGTAATTGCCGCCGGCGAGGATGTACTCGGCGCTCATGAGGAGCTCTTCCATGGTGGCGGACATGCCGCGTTTGAGAAGGACGGGTTTGCGGACTTCGCCGAGGGCGCGGAGGAGAAAGTAGTTCTGCATGTTGCGCGCGCCGACTTGAAAAATGTCGACGTAGCCGAGCATCATCTGAATTTGCGACGCGTCCATCACTTCGCTGATGGTGAAGAGGCCGAATTTGTCGGCGGCTTCGCGCATGAGCTTGAGGCCGGCTTCGCCCATGCCTTGGAAGGCGTACGGCGAGGTGCGCGGCTTGAAAGCTCCGGCGCGGAGAATTTTCGCTCCGGCTTTAGCGACGCTTTCGGCGATGGAAAGAATTTGTTCGCGTGATTCGACGGAGCAAGGGCCGGCGGCGACGACGACTTCATTGCCGCCAATTTTGACGCCGCGGCCCAGATCAACGATGGTGCCTTCGGGTTTGAATTGGCGGCTGGCTAGCTTGAATGGCTGCGTGATGCGCATGACTTCGCGCACGCCTTCGAGCAGTTCGAAATCGCGATGATCGAAATCGCGATGGACGCCGACGGCACCGAGAACGGTGTGCGATTCGCCCGTCGAGCGATGTACGTTGAAGCCTGAAGCGACTAGGCGATCGATGACGTGCTGGATTTGCGCGTCGCTCGCGCCTTCTTGCATGACGATGACCATGGTTAGTCCCGATTCCCTTTCGATTGCGGCTGATTCTGCGCGGCTGAGATGCCGGGCTGAAGCCCGGCGCTACGAAATGCGTTTCTGATAAGACTGGGCAAATTGATCATTCATTCCCGCCTTTGTTTGGCTTGCCGTCTTGGTGCATGGCATTGCGTTCGGCGGCGCGGGCTTCGTCGATGATGCGTTCAAAGAGGCGGCGGATCGCGGCGTCCGTTAGCGGACCGGGATTGGCGCGTTCGGCGTTGGCCAGGACTTCGTTTTCGCGGTCCGGTTGATAGAGCGGGATGTTGGCCGCATGTTTTAGTTTGCCGATTTCCAGGGCGCAGTGCGAGCGCTCGTTCAAGAGTTCGACGAGCTTTTTGTCGATTTCGTCGATGCGGCGACGCCAGTCGCTGAGGTTCATGGGGCGACCTCGCGGCGGGAGAGGCCGTGGCGGGCGGCTTCTTTGAGGGAGCGAATGCGGGCGGTGAGGGCGGCGGCCGCTACATCGATGTTGGCCGATGTGGGATTTGCGGCAGTGGCATTTTCAATTTCTGAGACGAGCGCGGAGCCAACTACGGCGGCATCGGCCAGGCCGCCGAGGAGGGAGACGTGACCGGGTAGCGAGATGCCGAAGCCAACGGCGATCGGAAGTTGAGTGATTTTGCGGGCGCGGCGCAGAAGCGCGGGGAGGTCGTCGGGAAGAGCGTCCTTCGCACCGGTTACGCCGGTGCGTGAGATGAGATAGAGAAAACCAGAAGAGACGGCAGCGATTTTGGCGAGGCGGTCGTCTGTGGACGTGGGAGCGCCGAGGAAGATCGTGTCGAGATGATGCGCGGCGAGAATCTGGCGATAGTCGTCCGATTCTTCGGGCGTGAGATCTGTGATCAGGACGCCGTCGGCACCGGCACTTGCGGCAGCACTTGCGAATTTTTCCAGGCCCATTTGCAGGACGGGATTGTAATAGCCGAAGAGGACGATGGGGACTTCACAGGATTTGCGGATTTCGCGGACGAGCTCAATCACTTGGGCGAGCGTCGTATGCGTTTTAAGGGCGCGCTCGGAGGCACGCTGAATTGTGGGCCCGTCGGCGAGGGGATCGCTGAACGGGATGCCGAGTTCGATCACGTCGGCGCCGGCATCGGCAAGGGCAAGGACGAATTTGTGCGTCGCGGGAAGCGTCGGATCGCCCGCGGTGATGTAGGCGACGATGCCCAGTTCGCCGGATTCGCGGAGTGCGGCGAAGCGGCGGGAGATGCGAGTCGAGTTGGCAGGATTACCGGTCATTTGGGAATCGCAGAAAGATTAGCAGAAATAAGGAGAAAGCCGGGAACGCAGACAACGGGAGACACCTGGGCAAGCTGGGGCACAGCATGCTGTGCCCCTACAAGTTGAAAAAATTGCGTTCATTTCGTAGCAAGAAGCCGGGAATAGGTGTCCATGTCTTTGTCGCCGCGTCCGGAGAGGTTGAGGATGACGAGGTCGTCGGCGGACATTTTGGGGACGCGTTCGATGAGGCCGGCAATGGCGTGGGCGGATTCTAGTGCGGGGATGATGCCTTCGATGCGCGAGAGGAGGCGCGCGGCTTCGAGAGCGGCGGAATCGGAGACGGCGGCGTATTCGGCGCGGCCTTCGTCAGCGAGCCAGGCGTGCTCGGGGCCGATGGCGGGATAGTCGAGCCCGGCGGAGATGGAATGCGTGGTGGCTATTTGGCCGTCTTCGGTTTGCAAGATGTAAGTGTAGGTGCCCTGTAGGACGCCGGGGCGCGCTCCGGTGAAGCCTTGATGCGCTGCGAGACGTGCGGCGTGTTCGCCGAGCTGGCCGCCGCGGCCGCCCGCTTCGATGCCAACCATTTTTACGGATGGGTCGCGCAAAAATTGGTGGAAGAGGCCGATGGCGTTCGAACCGCCGCCGACGCAAGCAAAAAGATGCGTGGGCAAACGTTTTTCGGCAGCGAGAATTTGTTCGCGAGCCTCGCGGCCGATGACGGATTGAAAATCCCGCACCATCGTGGGATACGGATGCGCGCCGAGAACGGAGCCGAGAAGATAGTGAGTGTTGCGGACGTTTGTCACCCAATCGCGCATGGCTTCGTTGATGGCGTCTTTCAGCGTGCGGCTACCGGAATCGACGCCGACGACTTGCGCGCCAAGCATGCGCATGCGCGAAAAGTTGAGGGCCTGCCGCGCCATGTCTTCTGTGCCCATGTAGACGACGCATTCGAGACCGAGATGCGCGGCGATGGTGGCGGAGGCGACACCGTGCTGGCCAGCGCCAGTTTCCGCAATGATGCGCGGCTTGCCCATTTTTGCGGCGAGCAGACCCTGGCCAATAGCGTTATTGATTTTGTGCGCGCCGGTGTGGAGCAAATCTTCGCGCTTTATGTAAATGCGCGGGCCGCCTAGATGGGATGTGAGGCGCGCGGCGAATTGCAAAGGCGTGGGACGTCCCGCGAAATTTTTCAGCAGATCGGCGAACTCGGATTGAAACTTTGCATCGGTTTTTGCGGCGTCATAGGCGCGCTCGAGTTCGAAGAGCGGCACCATCAGCGTTTCGGGGACGTAGCGTCCGCCGAAGGGCCGAAGCGCCCGGGAGCAAGTGTCGCTGAGTGAAGTGTGGAGCTCATGGAGCGGGCTGTCCTGTTGGTGGAGCATTCAACTGCTCTTCGGTGCGGCGGACCTCGTCGACAAATTCCTTCATCCGCGCGTGGTCCTTTTTGCCGGGTTTCGACTCGACGCCGCTGGCAACGTCAACCGCGTACGGACGCACGCTGCGGATGGCCGCACCTACGTTTTCGGGCGTGAGACCGCCCGCTAAAATAATACGGTGAGCCGCGACGGCGCGCCGGGCGACATTCCAATCGGCGCTGGCACCAGTGCCGCCAAATTGGCCGGTGCGAGAACCATCGAGAAGAAATGCGAATGCATCATGGTATTTGTCGAGTGTCGAGAGCGGAAAATCCGCGGCAACGCGAAAGGCTTTGACGACGGGGACGGTGCGCGAAACCTCGGAAACGATGGAGGGAGACTCGTCGCCGTGGAGTTGGGCGCCGGTGAAGCGCACAAACGCGTGGAGCGAATTGATTTCCGAGGGTTTGGCGTTCACAAAAAGGCCGACAGCCTGTACGGCCGAGGGAAGCTTGGCGCGCATCGTTGCGGCTTCTACCGTGGAGACGCGCCGCAGGCTTTTTTCGTAGAAATTGAAGCCGAGCATATCGGCGCCCGCGTCGCAGGCGGCTTTGGCGTCCGGCCAGTTGGTGATGCCGCAGATCTTGACGAGAATCATGGCGTGTTTAAACCGGAAGCGCCGGGCGGCCGAGAAAAGTTTCCAGAGCAGCAGCGGGATCGGGCGAGAGCATGAGGCTTTCGCCAATCAGAAAAGCGTCGAAACCGGCAGCGCGAAGTTTGGCGAGATCCTCGTGCGTGCGGAGGCCGGACTCGCTGACGGCGATGCACGCGTCGGGAATGCGATCGATAAGCTCGAAGGAGGTCTCGAGGCGCAGGTCGAGAGTTTTCAGATCGCGATTGTTGACGCCGATGATGCGGGCTTCGGCGGCGAGGGCGCGATCAAGCTCGGCGGCAGTATGGACTTCCACGAGCGGTTCCATGCCGATCTGACGGCCGAGAGCGATGAGGTCGCGAAGAAGTTCTTCGTGAAGAGCAGCGACAATGAGCAGGAAACTGTCGGCGTCGTTCGCTCGGGTTTCCCAGACTTGCCAGGGATCGAAGATGAAGTCTTTGCGAAAGACGGGGAGCTTCACGGCGTTTCGTGCATCGCGAAGATTTTTCAACGAGCCGCGAAAGAATTCGCCTTCGGTTAGCACGGACAGCACGGCGGCGCCTGCTGCTTCGAGTGATTGCGCCAACTCGATCGGATGAAACGGATCGCGCAAGACTCCTTTCGAGGGAGAAGCGGGCTTAAGCTCTGCGATAATATTCAGGGAATCGCGAGTCAGCGCAGAGGGAAAATCGCGCAGCGGCCTGGCGGCGTTGACACCATATCGCAGCGCCGCTTCTGGAAGGACGCGTTTGCGGTGGTCAACCTCCAGGCGGCGTGCCTCAAGGATGCGGTCGAGGACGGTACCACTGTCAGCTTGGGCGCTCATGGCCATTACTTTGTATGCTAGAGGCGAGAGCTAGTAGTGTCAATCGGAGGAACGCGAGAAGTCGAGAATTGGGAGTTTAAGGCCAAAAGCGAGAGGCTAAGAGTCTTGAAAAATTGGACTAGGTGGAAGCCACTAGTCACTGGGAGAAGGAATGGGATATAGGGATGAGTACGGAGCGTTGCTCGAAGAGCTTATCAAGGAGGCTGACGCGATCGCGATGCGGTTTTTCCGCACCGCCGAAATCCGCATCGAGAAGAAGGACGATGGTTCTGCTGTGACGCAGGCGGACCGCCGCGTGGAAGAGATGGCCCGTGCAAAAGTGGCGGCGACCGGGCTGGCGATGGACGTACTGGGCGAAGAGATGGGCGGCGAGAATGCGAAGAGGCCCGCCCCGGACGGGCGGGCTCGATTAATCATCGATCCCATCGACGGGACGGAAGAGTTCTCGCGCGGGATCGCCACATTTGGGACGCTGCTGGGGATCGAGCGTGATGGCGAAATCGTGGCGGCGATGGTGAGCGCACCGGCACTGAGCATGCGTTGGTGGGCGTATCGCGGCGAAGGCGCTTGGAGCAATGGAAAGAAATTGCATGTTTCGAGTGTAGAGCGATTGAACGACGGGATGGCCTTTACGGGAGGCACCGGCCCGAACAGTAGCCGGTCGAACACGGAAAAAGCACGCCGTCTCTTGGATGCAACGCGGTACGGGCGTTCGTTCGGCGGATTTTGGAAGCACATGATGGTGGCCGAAGGAGCGATTGAGGCCGGCGTGGACCTGAGTTCGAAGCCATGGGACCTGGCGCCAGCGGCGCTGATCGTGGAAGAGGCCGGCGGGCGTTCGACGGATGTGACCGGAAAACGGACGATCTATAGCGGAAGTCTCGTCAGCACGAATGGGAAAATTCATGACGAGGTGCTCGCGCTTTTGCAGTGACGCGGAATTTAGCGGGCAAGACTTTGCGAGGCAAAAAATGGATGCGAGGTATTTAGCGTTTGCAGGAATAGCGGCTGTGCTGACCATCACTCCCGGCGCTGACATGGCACTGGTGGCGAAGAACGTGTTCACGCGAGGCAGGAAAGGAACGTTCGCCACGATTGCGGGGATCTGTTCGGGGTTATTCGTGCATGCGACGACGTCGGCGCTGGGCGTGCGGCTTGCGTTTGTAAAGCGCTAACGCGCTGGACCACGGGGGGCAAGGAGACGAGTAATGATCAAGATCAAACGGGTCTATGAAAAGGCGGCTAAAGAAGATGGATGGCGGGTGCTCGTGGATCGTTTGTGGCCTCGGGGAATGACAAAAGAGGCCGCGCACCTGGATGAGTGGTTGAAGGACGTAGCTCCGAGCGATGCTCTGCGGAAGTGGTTTGGGCATAAGCCGGAGAAATGGGGCGAATTTCAGAGGAAATACCGAAGTGAACTGGCGCAGAAGAAAGTATTAGTCGCGGAGCTGAAGAAAATGGCGAAAGAGCACGGAACGCTCACATTGCTCTTTGGGGCGAAGGATCAGGAACACAACGAGGCCGTGGTGTTGGCGGATATTCTGAAAGCAAAGTAAAGCAGATTTTTCGGCGGGCTAGCTAGACACGGGATTTCTTGTGCTTGGCAGATAGCTTTCCAAATTGGCCGTTCCGTCTTGGGCTGCAAACACCTACCCTTTGTCTGCGGAAGGCAGGAGGGATATCGTTTCACAAGATGTTCCGCGGGAGAATTCTTATGGACGTAAAAGCGCAAGCTGAAAAAGCAGAGAAACTCAGGAAGCTGCATAACGGGCCGCGCATTTTGGCTTTGCCGAATGCTTGGGACGCAGTCACCGCACGAATTTTGGAGGAAGTCGGCCATCCCGCAATCGCGACGAGTAGCGCGGCGGTCGCATTTTCGCTAGGGTACCCTGATGGCCAGCGTATTTCCCGCCGCGAGATGTTGGATGCCGTAGCCAGGATTACGCGAGCAGTGCGTCTACCCGTCACTGCCGACTTGGAGTCTGGTTACGGCAAGACCCCGGCAGAGATTGCGGACTTCACAAAAGGGATGATTGCTGCGGGAGCCGTCGGATTGAACTTCGAGGACATAACCGGAGACGACGAAAGCTCGCACGTAGAATTGGGACTGCAAGTGAAGAACATTCGCGCGATTCGAGAGACTGCGGCGGCTCTGGGTGTGCCTGTCGTGATCAATGCGCGTACGGACATCTATCTGATGCCGATTGGACCCGCGGCCACGCGATTCGAACGGACGGTCGAGAGGTTGCACGCGTATCGCGAGGCTGGGGCGGATTGTTTGTTCGTGCCTGGTGTGAGCGACCGCGAAATCATTGCAAAACTGGTGAAGGCTGTGGGCGCGCCGCTGAACATTCTGGCGTCGCAGGGTTGTCCTTCACTGGACGAGCTAGAAAAGATGGGCGTGGCTCGTGTGAGCGCGGGGTCCTCGGCGATGCGGGCGGCCATGGGAGCGTTTCAGCGTGTTGCGAAAGATTGGCTGGCGCACGGGTCCTACGATTCGCTGCTACAGGTCACGATTCCGTATGCTGAGCTGAATCGCATGATGGCGCGCGAACTTTCTTAACAGCTTTCCTCCGATTATTTACTTTCAGCTATGGCCGACAAAAGCGCGCTGCTCAAAATTCTGAATGAGGAAATTGTGGCGTGCCGGAAGTGCCCGCGCCTCGTCGAGTATCGCGAAAAGGTGGCGCGAGAAAAACGGCGTGCGTTTCGCGAATGGACGTACTGGGGAATGCCGGTGCCTGGATTCGGCGATGCGCGCGCACAAATGTTGATTCTGGGGCTTGCGCCTGCCGCGCATGGGGCGAATCGAACAGGGCGCGTCTTTACGGGAGATCGCTCGGGAGATTTTCTCTATGCGGCGCTCTACAAGGCGGGCTTTGCCAACCAGCCCACTTCCGTGCGGAGCGGCGATGGATTGCAACTGAAAAATGCTTATATCGCGGCCACGATTCGCTGTGCGCCTCCCGCGAACAAACCACTCCCCTCGGAGATTGCAAACTGCCGAAGTTATTTAGCGCGTGAGCTGGAGATTTTGCGGCCGCGGGTTGTGTTGGCGCTCGGGAAAATTGCTTGGGATGCTCACCTGGAAATTCTAAAACTGCGTGGTTTGATTGCGTCCAAAGCGGCGTTCCACTTTGCGCACGGAGCAGAAGCAGAATTGCCGGGCTATGGCGCGCGACTCTTCGGCGTTTACCATCCAAGCCAACAAAACACGCAGACGGGGCGAGTGACGCCTGTCATGTACGCGCAAGTGTTGCGGCGGATTCAGCGGTTCCTCACCAACTAGATCTTCAATTAGACGCTTCGGGCGGGCTGACGCTTTTCCCTTCACTGTCGGCGTTACCATGCATTGGCCTGACGCAAATTCCTGACATTCAGCCGATCCCACTGCACAAGTTGCCGTGCCTCGCTTTCAATTGCCTTCTTTTTCAGCCACTTACCGAAGCACACTAAAACCAAGATGGCACGCGGCCTGCATATTGGGTTTGCCAAGAGCGGGTTTGGGAGGCAATCATGCAGGCAAGAAACTTGGGGCGACTTTCACTGGGGATGGCAGCGCTGGCCGTTTTTCTAGGGCTCGGCATAGCGTGCTCCGCGCAAGAATCCTCGCAGGATCAAGTGCCACCACCATCTCTAGAAAAGCCGATTGTTTCTGAAGACAAAATCGGAGCCCCTGACGAGCAAGCCGGAAAAGCTGCGGACGGCAAGCGGCACGGATTGCCGCTGGAGACGTACGGCGTTGTGCCGGGAACAAGGTTTCTGGTGGCACTGGAAGATGATCTGGGTACGAAAGGCACACCGGAAAGAGCGAAGTTCAAAGTGAAGACGCTGGAACCGCTGGAGGCAGGCAGCGGGATTTACTTGCCGTCCGGTGCGGAAATCGAAGGACACGTGAGCCACGTGGAATCAGCGGGCACAACGGGGCGCGCGCGAATTTGGCTGACCTTTGACGAGATTCATACCAAGTTTGGCCGTTTGCCGATCGTGGCGGAAGTGGTGAGCGTCCCCGGAGAACACAGCGTGATGAACAAGCCGGGGCAGGAGGGATTGATCGAGGGAAGGAGCAGTTCGCAAGAGGACGCAGCGCAAGCAGCGGCAGCCGGAGCAGCCCTTGGAGCGATAAAAGGCGTCAAAGACAAGGACAAGAAGGAAGCCGCGGAAGGAGCTGCGTTGGGAGCCTTCACGGCGTATCTCGTAGAGTCAGGCCGAGGGCACGAGTTGGATCTGCAGAAGGGCGCGAAGTTGGAATTGGAGCTGGAGCGGGCCCTATATCTAGTCAAAGAGTAGAGTTACCCCAAGAAGCAGCAAATGCGACAACTTCTTTCAATGGCGGTTGGACTCTTTATGTTGGGGTCCGAAGTGTCACTGGGGCAGACCGTCCAGGCTCCGTCAAATATTCGCGTGCGACTCCTAAACTACAAGACTGGCCTCCCGCTCAAAGGCCGATATGTCGAGCTCGCGTTGTCTGGTCCTGACGGAAAGTCTCCGCTTCATGCAGATGTAATGAGGGCCGAAACGGATGCAAATGGTGTCGCCGGGTTTCGGTTCGAGGTAACGCCACTGCAAAGAGTTTGGGTGATTGCCTTAGACGACTACGAGTGCGCCAAAGATGTAGAATTTGCGACGGCTGACATATTGCAGCATGGCATCACAGGAAGCTTTGTTGATGACATCCGCTGCAAACCTCACGCCTCTTCGCTCCCGAGTCCGCAGTTGGGAGAAGTTGTTTTCCCCGTACATCGCCTGAATCTCTGGCAGAGATTTCTCCGCGGCTTTGAATAGCGAAGGAGTTCCTTCTACAGCTAGGTGCCGCCCCAACTGGACCTGCTGTCAACTTGGCAAGCGCATGACAGCTTGTTACAGTCGAAGGGTCCAGCCTGCACCAGAATCTGCGAAAATAAGAAAAACCGCGTGGGAGAGGCGTGACCGCATGGGGGATGAGGCAAGGAGTGCAGTGCGCGCGATGGAGCCGCTCGAGCGCAAGGATCGCGTGCTGATTGTCGAGGACGAAGACAATGCGCGCAAAGGCTACGAACAGCTGCTGCAAAGATGGGGCTTTGATGTGCTCGGCGTGGCTACGGCAGAAGAGGCGCTTGCAAAATTCGGAAGCTACCAGCCGGATACGTTGATCGCCGACGTCGAATTGCCCGGCATGAACGGGCTGGATTTGCTGAAACAACTTGGACCGGAGCTGCTGGACGTTCCGGCCGTAATCATCACCGGAAAAGGAAGCGAAGAACGCGCCGTGGCGGCCATCGAGTCCGGAGCGTTCTGGTACATCGAAAAACCGCTGAAGGGGCCGGTGTTGAGGGCGTTGCTGGACCGCGCTCTGAGCAAGGCTCGCGACGCGCGGCAGCTGGTCGTACTGCAACGCCAGCTGCGCGAGGCGGGGCGGCTGGGCGAGTTGGTGGGCGCGTCGAAGCCGATGCAGGAAGTGATGCGCATTGTGGAGATGGCTGCGCCGAGTTCGGCGTCGGTGCTCATCACCGGGGAAACCGGCTCGGGCAAAGAGATAGTCGCGCGCACGATACACAAGCTTTCTCCGCGCGCGAACGGGCCGTTTGTGCCCATCAACTGCTCCGCGATTCCCGAGACATTGATGGAGAGCGAAATTTTCGGCCACGAACGCGGCGCGTTCACGGGCGCTGCCGAGCGGCGCATCGGTTGCTTTGAACTCGCTGATGCGGGCACATTGTTGCTCGACGAAATCGGCGAGATGCCGGCGCCGACGCAAGCAAAACTTCTGCGCGTGCTGGAAGACCGCAAAGTACGGCGCCTGGGAAGCAAGAGTGAAACGCCGGTCGATGTACGGGTACTCGCGGCGACAAACAAGGATCCCGAAAAAGCCGTCTCCAGCGGCGAGCTGCGCCAGGACTTGTATTTCCGCCTGAACGTCTTCCACATCAATCTGCCGCCGCTGCGCGAGCATAAGGACGACATTCCGCTGCTGGTCGAGCACATTTTGCGCGACTTGAACACCAAGCATGGGAAACATGTTCGCGGCATCGGCGCCGAAGTGCTGGATATTTTTATGAGCCACACCTGGCCGGGCAACATTCGAGAGTTGCGCAACATTCTCGAGCGCGCGGCGATCATGTGCGAGAAAGAACTGATCACACGGGCATGTCTGCCGGGAGAGTTTGGAAAGACTTCTGCGAAGAACCCCAGCGATCTGTCTTCGATCAAGTTTCCGGTTGGGACGACCGTTGACGCTATGGAGCGCGAGCTTATTTTGCAGACGTTAAACGCCACGGGAAACAACAAAACGCGCGCGGCCGAACTGCTGGCCATCAGCCTGAAGACCCTTCACAATAAGCTAAAAGAATACGGCGGCGAACGCGCCGAGGCAGAGTAGGAACCCGCGATGCAGCTGCGGCTGCGGACAAAACTTACGCTGGTGATGTCGGGACTCGTGCTGCTCGTGGTGGCGGCCGTCTCTGGTGTCTACTTCGCGCAGCTACTCCAGCAGGTTCTCGATCAAAGCGAGCGGAGGGCCGCTGAGATCGCCAGCAATACGTTTGCGCTCGTAAATGTGGCCTTGCAAGAAGCGAAAGCGCAAGGGTGGCGGCCGGAGTCCAACGCCCCCGAAGATATTCGCGATTATGTAGCCTACGCCTTAGGCGCAAGCCAAGGATTGCAGGCCCAGCTCCAGGCCGCAATCGCTTCGCCAGGGATTTATGAAATCTCGATCACTGATCACGACGGGAGAGTGCTTGCATCGGCCCCCGACAAATCTCTGGTGAACAAATTCGCGTTACGACGGCCTCCACTCACGCAGCTTACGCAGCGAGGTATTTTGCATGAAGTAAAAGTCCTAGCTGGCCCTTCGGGCGTTTACGAACACCAATTTCAATTTAACTATGGTGAAGAGCCTTTCGGCGAAGTCCGTGTGGAAGTGTCTACTGGACTTTTGCTCAACAAGGAAATTTTGCCGATTGTGAGGCAACTCGGCACGATTGTCGTCCTGGCCATGGTGCTCTCCACCGTTCTCGCCGCAGTGGTCAGCGGCGCCACTCTGGCGCCCCTGGCGCGCATTTCCGCGCAGTTGGACCGCATCTCCGCCGGCCAGTACGATGCGCCCATGCCGGAGGCGAAGGGCCTTGTGGCCTTCGTTGGGGGCGGCGACGAACTGGGCCAAGTCAGCCGGAAGATTACGCAAGTCGGCCAGCAACTTCGCGGGGTGCACGAAATCTTCAGCACCATGCGCGAAAACATGAACTCCGTCATGGCCGGCCTCGAAGACGGCTTGCTGCTTTTTACGCGAGACGCGCGCGCCGTGATGGTCAGCCCTGCCCCCCAAAAATTCCTTGGAGCGCCCGCGGGACAGTTTCTTGGAAGGCGCGTGACCGATATATTTCCGGCCGGCCATCCGCTGCGGAACGCCCTGCACCTTGAAGGTGATGAATTGCAGGAGGTCGCCGCAGAAGTAGATTTGAAGACGACCGAGGGAGAAAAGCGCGTCAGCGTAACCGTCCAAGGCATTCAAGAAGATGGCGAACGGATGGGCGCGCTGCTGACGCTCCGCGACCTCGATTCCATCGAGAGCATCAATACGCAGCTGCAAGTGAGCGAGCGGCTAGCCGCTCTGGGACGCATTACTGCGGGAGTGGCGCACGAAGTGAAGAACCCTCTCAACTCGATGCGGCTGTGGCTGGAGAATTTGAAAGAGTCTTTGCCGCCGGATTCGGACAGCAGCGCAAAGCAAGCGGTGCAGGTGCTGGACAAGGAGATCGACCGCCTCGACGCCGTCGTCAAGCGCTTCCTCGATTTCACGCGGCCAATGGACGTGCGGCTCGAGCCCACGCAGCTTGCTGAATTGCTGAGAGAGGTTCTGGAAATAGCCCAGCCCCAAATGCAAAAAGCCAACATTCAAGTGGCCCAGCTTTTGCCGATCGATGTGCCCGAGGTTTACGTAGATCGCGCATTGCTCAAGCAGGCCGTACTGAATCTGGTGCTGAACGCGGGAGAGTCGATGACCGGCGGCGGACAATTGCGGCTGATGCTGAGCCGACGCGGTGAAATGGCGGAGATCAGCGTGGGCGACACCGGAAAAGGAATTCCGCCTGAGAACAGGCAGAAAATTTTTCAGCTTTTTTTCACCACGCGTCCGGGAGGAAGCGGAATCGGATTGGCCAGCACGTTCCGCATTGTGCAGCTTCTCAACGGTTCGATAGACTTTACGACAGAAGTCGGCAAAGGTACGACGTTTCGAATCGAGTTGCCGCTCGCGGCCTGATGCGGAGTATATTGCGACCTCTTTTGAATATGACGGAAACCTCGGCCCAACCCCAGTTTGCCGTGAAGCGAAATAGTTTCCGAGCCATTTTTGGCGTGCTTGGTTTCTCGGCGATTTTGCTGAGCGGCTGTGCCGCGCGAAAAAAGCCTTCCATTCCCTGGAGCACGGCAGTGCTTGCGCGACCGATACTGCCGCAACATCCTTTGCCAACGCAAGGGATCGAAGTCCCTCCGCCAGATCTTGGGCTGGAAGTTCCTCCTCCTCCTGCGCCGCTAGCAACGCGAACTCCCTCCGCTCCCTCGAGGCCGCGCAGCTTTGCGCCGCCTGCGAATCCAAGTGCACCGGCGGGTAAGCCGACTACTCCGCAAATCATCCCCGAATTGTCGACGCAAGAATCGGCTTCATTGCAACGGGAGACGGACCAGAGTTTGACGGCCGCCGAACGCAACCTTGCCGCCACAGCCGGCAAATCCTTGAACGCTACGCAATCCGACCTCGCTTCCAAAGTGCGCAGCTTTATTTCGGATGCGCGAGACGCAGGCCGGGCGGGCGATTGGGTGCGGGCTCGCGATCTGGCGAAGAAGGCTCAGGTTTTGTCGGAAGAGCTGGCTGAGTCGCTGTAATCCTTATCTGCTTTATAGCTTCGATTCCTGCAAGGCGCGTGCGCCTGCCCACGGAAGAAGGCGCGTCAAATCAGCCAGCGAAATCGAAGGGGAATGCTTAGCCTGTCCCAACATGAACCCGGCACACAGATGCGTTAAGATGGCCGCATGAAGAAGTTTGATGCGGCCGTTGCCGGCGGAGGATTGATCGGCGGGTCCATTGCGCTCGAACTCGCGCGCGCTGGACTGCGCGTAGGCCTCTTCGATCGTCAGGGGCCCGGACAGGAAGCATCCTGGGCTGGGGCGGGGATTCTCTCGCCCGCGCCGGAAAGCGCGGCCATGATTTCGCTGGTGCCGCTGGCCAAAGCGAGCATGGCGATTTATCCAGAGTTCGTGCGCATGGTGGAAGAAATATCGGGCCAAAGCGTGGGTTACCGCCCCAAGGGCACGCTGCAAGCGATTTTCGCGCGGGATGCGCGGGAAGAGCTAAGTACAGTCATCGCTCTGCATCACGGGTTGGGGCTCAAGGCGGAGCCGCTCCGTGCTGCGGACGCCCGCGAATTGGAGCCCGCGCTCAGCGAGGAACTGGAAGCTGCCGTGTGGCGCCCGGAGGAAGCCTCCGTCGATAATCGCGCTCTTACGCAAGCCGTGCTCGAAGCCGCACGGCGAAGTGGCGTGCAGTTTTTTAACGGGACTGGGGTGGAAGCCATCTGGCGCGAAGGCGGCCGGTGCGTGGGTCTGCATCTGAAAAACGAAAAAGTAGAAGCGCAGTGGACGGTCGTCGCGGCTGGCTGTTATTCCGCAAACATCGAGGGAGTGGCCACCTATGCGCCGGTGCGGCCGGCGAAAGGGCAAATGATCGCGTTGCGCGCCGGTGATTTGAAAATTGAGCGTGTCCTCTGGTCGGAGAAGATTTATCTTGTTCCGCGAAATGACGGAAGGGTTCTAGCAGGCGCAACCGTGGAGTACACCGGTTTCGAAAAGGGATTGACCGCCGGCGGCCTCGAGAAAATTCTTGCCGGGACGCTCGAGTTGGCGCCAAGCCTCGCGAATGCTCGCGTCGAAGAAACCTGGGCCGGCCTCCGGCCAGATTCGCCCGATCATTTGCCGATTCTCGGGCCAACTGAACTTGATGGTTTGCTGGTTGCCACAGGACATTTCCGCGGCGGAATACTCCTGACGCCCATCACCGCGCAGCTTGTGCGCGAATGGATGACGCAGCAACGCGTGAGCGTGGATTGGGACCGCTTCAGCCCTATGCGGTTTCAGTCTGCCTCCGCGCACAGCGCGCCGGCTTAGGATTCCTGAAAATAGATTGACGATCACCGCTGGAAAGATTTAGCGCGCCTCATAACGGTTCAACGTGTTTTCGAGTTTCGCCCGGGCGGCGTTTACTATTGCTGCGAAGCGGGAGGCGGAGTGATGGGCATCGCTCGCCCGGTGTCAGTGTACCGAATCTGATTCTTATCCAAAGTTAGCTCGTGCTCGAGAACCACGTCGAGCGCCGAGCCGCGTGGCAGATGCGCTTCCGGACCGCGCGTCAAGAGAACCGCGCCGAGTCCCGCGACGGCTCCTATGCCCGCGCCGATGCCGAGGCCTTTGGGCCCGTCGGCGATGGCGCCAATCCCGGCTCCCGTAGCGGTCGTTTCGGCGACGGTTTTTACGTCCTGCCCTTTTCCGCCGGCGCTCGTGACTTTTCCTTCGGAATCCATGGTCTCTTTTCCGCCGGTATCCGCGCTGCGCGGCGTAGCATTCAAATCCACTGTGTAGCCATTCGGAAAAATCAGCGTATCCAAACGCATGCGAAATTCTCCGCGCCCCTTGACCTTGCCCGGCCGTTTGGATTCGATGAGCTCGCCTCGAAGATACGAACCGACGGGAATAACGATGTGATTGTCCTGTGTGATGGGGAAAGACGTGTGGAAATAAACGGAATCCCCCGCCTTCGCACTGCCCGTGGAGATACCATTTTCGAGAACGACTGCCACATGCGTGCCCGCCAGGATTCGGATCAGTTGTGGGGCCGCCTGCGGTTGCTGGACCGCGGGTTGCGCAGGAGCTGCAGGCGGTGGCGGGGCAGCCTGCGGACCAGGCGGCTCTTGCGCGCGGCCAAGTTGTGGCAACAGAAATAGTCCGGCGGCAAGAGCGCAGTAAGAAGAAAGTATTCGGCGGGGCGATTTCCTCATGACATCCCTCCGTTATGCATCGTGCGATGCGCCAGCGTAGGCACTGGATGTCTGAGTATATCTTGATCCGCAGCCGCCAGCGCCGATTTATGCTCCTGGCGGTGGTCTTGTTTGGAGTGTCAATCCCCGCCGGAAGCCGCCCAGAGAAGCATTATGGGCACCCAGAAAGGAGCAAGTAACACAAGTGCAACGGTAAGTCCCAATCCTCGCCCGAATTTCTCTCCACCGGTAGGCTCTTTGGTCACCCAAGCAACATCCCTGTATGGGATCGTGATTTCGGATTTGTCTTTTGCAACCTTCAACACAAGAGAATCCGCTCCGATAGAGACGATGCGGCCCCGTTTTTGTGCTTGGTTCGCCAAATAAATGTGAACACCGTGTTTCTTGTCGGATTGAAGTTTGAGGAGTGATGTCCGAAGCTGCTGACTGTGCCGCGCCTGCACTTCTTCCTGCCGGATTTCTCGGCAATCGCAGGACGACCGGGAACGCGTTTGTTCAGAAGAATTTGAAGCGGCGGGCGCCTGCTGCAGCGGCGCCGGGGGAAGCGGCAGAAGATCCCGATGGGAACTAACCGGCAGCGAGGACAGATCATCTTTGATTTGTGTGACAGCAAGCGAAGGGGCCAAATCCGGAGATTGTTGAGTGCCCCTTGCCATCAGCGCGGGTGCCATGAAAATTGCCGCGAAGACCATTGTGGCGAAGACGACGAATCCGCGATACAAGGCAACCTCCCTCGAAAGCCATTCTAACTGCGCCGCAAAAAAGAAAGGCAAACAGATGGCCAACGCTGGCGAGAACTAGAGGAGATGCTAGTGGCCAGAAGGCAGTGGATTCAAAAGGATTTAGTGCTGTTTTCATGGACCCGCGACCAAGAAGGGCTCACGAGGTTTGCATGGCTACGAGAAATGCTGCAAGAACGAAGCTCCGCCTGTCGGGAATCGCCGACGAATTTGACGAGTCCAAACGGAGTGAGTAGGCTCTTGTTACGCTGTGGACGTGAAGGAGCTACGAATGGCGAAGCTGGCGCTGATTTATGGAATGCGGTTGCTCCCCGAAGAGGAGCTGGGTGAGGTAAAGGAAGCCACGGTTGTCCTGAAAAATGGCCGGACGGCGCGCATCTCCATGCATTTGATTTCAGGCAGCAAAGAAGAGATCGAAACGACGTTTCACGAGTCGGTCGCTGCGTTCTTTGAGCTTTATCCAGAGATTTAGCGTGTAGAAATTGGGAATTCGTCGCCCGGTTCTTCGAGGAAAATCAGCGGTTGCCGAAATTTTCGGGATCGGCGTTAGGATCGCCGAGATTATCGTTGATGAGCACTGTGGATTGTCCAGTAAGCTCAAAGCGCTTGCGGCATTTGAAACAAGCCACCAGATCATCGAGCCGCACCATGAAAGAAGTCGCTTTCGCAAACTTTCTGCGGTCTTCTTCGCCTGCGCCACGCGGCAGTTCCCTTTTCTTTCGCGAAACTTTCCAGCGCACGGGAAATTCGAATTCGCCGCGGCAGCTCGGGCAGACGAGCTTGATCTTCCTGGTTTCTTCTTTTTCCGTGTAAAAGGCGCGTTCGTCCATGGCTAAGTGGCGGGTGCACTCACCGCGTCATCGATTGTAACAAATTCCAGGCCCAGGTCACGCCAGCGTGGCAGCCAATATTCGAGCGCGGCTAAAGTAGGCAAACGGTCGGCGTTCAGCTGGCGGTGGGAGCCATCGTGCAGGCAGAGGATATCTCCCGTGGAGGCCGCCCCACTTGCTGCGCCTGCCGCGTTCAGATTGCGCTTCGCCCGCTCTGCAATGGGCCCCAAGCGCGGGATGAGCCATTCCGAAGACGTGGCGCGCCAGTCGCCGGGTATCAACGTCCACATCACAGCCCGCTGCTTCAGTTCACGGGCCGTAGAAACCACCCAGGGGTTGCGAAAACCAAACGGCGGCCGGAACCACCGCGGAGAAGCGCCGGTGGCCGCAACGATGGAAAAATTGCAGCAGCGCAGCTCAACCGTGATCTGATCCGGCTTCAGCCAGAAGAGATTGGGATGGGCGTCTGTGTGATTGCCGATAACATGGCCGCGCGCGGCGGTTTCTTTAAGCAAGTCCGGGCATTCGCGCGCATGTTTTCCAATGACGAAGAAAGTTGCGCGGGCTTTGTAAAGATCCAGAAGATCGAGCAGTTTCGGCGTGATGGCGGGATTCGGCCCATCGTCAAACGTGAGCGCCAGCTTGCGCGGCGAATTCGTGCGGCAAACAGTCGCGCCGAAGAGTTGCGAGCGAGGATAGACCGCTGCGTACGCAACAAGACCGGCGGCCGCGGTTGCCAAGGTAGGTGGAGCGGCAATCAACCAATGGTTCATTGGCAACATTCTCGCACTTTAGGACACACATCACCTATACGAACCTATTGGAGCGGATGTTTCCTTAAGGAATAGACGCGGCAGGCATAATAAAGTCTGCAAGCGATTCTTCGCGGAGGCGCACCCATTACGCGATGCAAAGTCTGCGGGATTGACTACGGTGTCTCCCACGAGTGCTCGGGACTGTCGCCGTTCATTACGCTGGAAGAGGCCGCGCCGCCTCCCTCGGAGTTTGCTCCCTTCTACTATGTCCGCATGGCTTTCGATATTGTCCGCTGGGATGATATGGCCATCCGCCGGGCGTCACGAGACCCAAATGCGCTCGTATACGGCGCCGCTCTTAGCGCCCTAAGTGCGGCCATCATTTTCCTGGTGACTGCACTGCCAGGCATGTTGACTCGCGAAGGAGAATCTCCCGAAGCGATCTTCATGGGTTTACTGCTGGGCTTGGTCTTCTTTTGGACTTATATGGGCATCATCGCCCTCATCCAGATTGGCCTTTGCCACGCCATCGCAAAAATCTTTTTGGGCGCCACCGGGACACTTGTTGGCGTGATGCGCCCGCTGTTCCTGGGCTGGTTCGTAAACGTCCTGATTCTGATTCCGGTCGTGGGCGTCTTTGCCGTGGGAATCGCCTGGACCGCCGTTCTAATGCTTGTGTTTGAAGAAATCGACGGCATTGGGCGTATGCAAGCATTCCTCATTTCAGCAGGAATCAACGCGGTCTTCGTCGCGATGCAGATCCTGATCCCACACTAGAAGTGCTCTCAAAATAAGCCAGACGTCAGCCGGGCAGGCCGCGGCGCGACTTCAGATCGTTGAGCAGCCGCTCGACCTCGTTGTCGCGGTCGAGACGGATGAGTTTTTCGCCCATATCGTCAGAGATCAACTCGACCTCGGCGGTCGCGACGGCTTCGGTGAGATGCACGCGATCCTTCAACCGATCGAATGTGGCGCTCTTCGAGTTGTCGCCGAGAGCTGTTCCCGCTCGAGCGGCTTTGCCGAGCGCCACGCTGCGGCGATGGCGCGCCAGGAGCAGATCGCGCTTGGACTTGGCTTCGTCAAGTTTCTGCTCGAGCTTCTGCAACGCGCTCTTCAGTGCGTCGACCTGCGCTCTCTGGTCGTCGACCTGCTCCTTATAGCTCAGCGCCAGCCGCTGTGCCGTGTGGAAACGATCCAGAGCCGCACGTGCCAGGTCGTCCTGGGATTTGTCGACAGCAATCTCCGCTTTTCGCATCCAGTCCTTTCCAGAGTCTTCGTTTTCGCGAAGCTTCTTTTCAAGCATGTGCTGGTCGGCGATGGAGACGGCCACCTGCGTTTTGACCTGCAGATATTGATTCTCCATGTCCATCATCACTTGCTTGATCATTTTCTCCGGGTCTTCCGCACGATCGATCATGTCGTTCAGATTGGCCCGGATTAACGTGCTCACTCTTTCCAAAAGTCCCATGACATTTCTCCTTTCAAACGGCCGAAGATGATTACTGCCAAAAACAGAATAAGAACTCAATGCTCGAACCGCCGACGCAAAGCCCGGTTCAAAGCAAAACCCGTTTAATGCAAATGCCCGGTGAGCAGATGCAGGAGGCCGGGTAGGTAGGCAAGGCTGAAAACCGCCATTTGCTTTACCAGATAGACCGCCCCTCCAAGAAAGTGCCGGGCGGCAAGCGCAATCACCACGGAGCAGAAGATCCACAACATTAGGAACTCGTCTTTCCAGGTCATGGCGGTCCCCCAACCTCCATCTAGCGTCCCGGTGGGCTCGTTCGAGCCCACCGAGGACGGAAGCGAACATTACGGTTTACGCCTTGGGCGCGGGTGCTGCTGGCTTTTCTGGCTTCGGCGCTTTATCGCCGATCAAACGCACCTTACTGAGCAGGTCCGACACTTGCATGCCGGAGAGCGCTTCGAAGAGCGCCGGCACTTGCGCGGCAATCTTCGTGATGTCGCCGGTGAGTTTGTAAGCGCCGGCTGCGTCGCCATTCCCCGTTGAGACGATGGTGACCTTGTCCACTTTGCCGAGCGGCTCCGCGAGAGCGCGCACGACTTCCGGCAAACTGCTGATGAGTTTGTCCACCACGGCGGCCTGGTTGTACTCCTGGAAAGCTTCCGCTTTCACGTTCATGGCTTTGGCTTCCGCTTCGCCTTTCTTGAAGATGATCTCGGCTTCGGCTTCGCCCTGCGCACGAATGGCGGACGCGCGGCCTTCAGCTTCGCTGATCAAACGCTGGCGTTCCGCGTTGGCAATTGTCTCGATGCGCTGGCGTTCGATTTCCGCTTGCTTCAGCACGGTGGCGATGAGTTCGCGTTCGCGGCGCGCGATTTCCGCTTCCTGCACCTTGACCTGCGCTTCCCGCTCGACTTGCTGGACGCGCACGGACTCCTCCACGACGCGCTGCTGCATGACGTTGGTTTCGATCTCATACGCTTTGTCGGCTGTGGCCTGCGCTTTCTTGGTCATTTCCAGGTAACTGGCTTTCTTTATGTCCAGGTCGCGCTGCGCTTCGGACTGCTTGGCCATCGAAGCAGTCTCCGCAGCAACGCGTTCCTGATCGGCTTGTGCTTTCGCAACGGCTGCGGCGCGTGTCGCTTCGGCGCGCTTGATGGCAATGTCACGGTCGGCTTCAGCGGCGGCCACTTCGGCATCGCGCTTGATGCGCGCAATGTCCGGCCGTCCCATGTTGGTGATGTACTCGTTCTTGTCGCGGACTTCTTTGATGGTGAAGCTCACGACTTCGAGCCCCATCTTGCTCATGTCGTCAGCGCACGTCGAGCGCATACGATCGCCGACCATTTCTGGCTCCTTGACGATCTGCTCGACCGTAAGCTGTCCGATGATTCCCCGGAGATGGCCTTCCATCACCAGCCGAATCAAAGATTCACGCTGTTCCGGCCGCTTGCTCAAAAACTGCTCGGCCGCCGTAAGGATGGATTCCTTGTCCGACTTCACTTTAATTTGCGCCACCGCCTCTACCGTAACGGCGACACCCTGGTTGGTGTAAAGACTCTGCTGCGGAGCCACGTCAAACGACATCAACTCCAGCGAAAGATCTCGGCAGGTCTGCACCATCGGAAAAATGATGGCGCCCCTGCCGCTATACACGTGCGTGCCTCCCATCCCGTACACGATGAGAGCTTCATTCGGCCCCGCCTTTCGGTACATTCTGGCGACGACCGTCATCGCAAAAATGACCAAGAGAACGAGTAACCCCGCGCCAACCACCACGTCCATTGGCAATCCGAACATAGAAACCTCCCTTTCCTGCATCTGGCCAGACTGTTGGCATCGTTCGTCAGTCCGCGAAACTCTTCACTTCGTGAACTCTTCCCACTTCTTCACGTAAGCAATGCCCTTGTCGTAGTGCTCGATGACTACTTCCGCGCCTTTTTCTATAGCCTTGCCGTCTTCTGTCCTCGCACCCGCACACCTGCGGACTCCCGCAAGCGAGAAAATAATTTCGCCCGTTCCGTTTTCACGGATGGGCATGCTCAGCGTGCCCACCGATCCTTCTAGGCGGTAGTCTTCGCTCTTCATCGGGGTATCGGTTGTCTTCATCAGCTTCACCATGAACCGAAAAATGACCCACGCTGCCAACAATCCCGCCACCGTCGAGATCCCCAGCGACAGCAGCGCAACCATATGCGAGTGCCGCGTCAGCAGGTAACCCGTCCCGCCGAACCAGGCGAGAAACATCAGCCCCGATAGGGCGTTGAACCGAGAGATATGCCCAGCGCCTCGCATTCCCCCGCCAGCGTGATGCCCGCTCGCAAAGGGAACGTGCAGCTTAAAGGGTAGATGGATGTGCACAGCGCCGGCGAGGAACGAAGCCGTTACCAGGGCGAAACCTACCAGGAAGCAGAACAGATAGAAGTCAGACCAAGTCATAAGACACCCCGAAACGCAGCACCCCGCTGCGTGGACTGGAATCCGAAGACGCTGACCCACCGGGTCAGTTATTCAGGGAACTCGTTGGCGGTGGATGTCCACTGCCGTGATGCTTGGCCGGATGCAAAACCTCACCGAGACGTTCGGCAAGGCCCGGCGTGCGGAGAATTTCCGCAAGCAGCAAAAGCGCGCGGCGCGAATCTTCGTGCTCCGCGACCGCCAAAAGACCGCGGCGCAGTTCCGGATCGGCGGCAAAATGCTCCGCGCCGGCGTAGAGCCAGGAATCGATCTTGGCGTCCACAGCCCGGAGCGCGGACTGCAACTCTGGCGTGTAGCCTTCCGGATCGTCCACCAAGAAACCCGGATAGACGCGGAAGAAGCGCGCAAGCAAGGTCCGTGTGCCGTGCGTGAGATGCGGCCGCGTGCCGCTCTCGATTTGCGAGAGGTAGGCCTGGCTGAGGCCGCGGCCTACTTCCTTCTTCATGGCCTTCGCCAGCTCCTGTTGCGTCATCGGACGGCCCAAGCCACGCAGGGAACCTTCCACGGAGCGGAGAGAACGGAGTTTGTTACCGAGAGTCATCGAAGAACTCACTTATTGCAATCTGCAAATACACTATTACTTTTCGCTATTTTATGTCAAGAACTATATTCTCCCTGTTTTCAGTGATTTACGGGAGACACGGCCGATTGATGTGCCTGCGAATGTAGGGGCAGAGCATGCTGCGCCCCTGCAGAGTATGCGTCGCGTCCAATGAGTTGTTTGAGAGAAATGCCGCCGAGGTGACGCGCGGTTGAAGGCTCAGTCGGGTTTGCGTAGCGATTGCAGATCAATTCCGAGCTGCTGGCACTTCTTGTAGAGGTGGCTGCGCTCCAAACCCAGCGCTCGCGCTACGTTAGTCATGTGAAAGTTGTGGCGCCTAATCTCTCCAAGCAGCACTTCTTTCTCGAACGCCTCCGTACGTTCCGCAAGTGTTCCGCCTGCAACAGCTCCGGCCGCGGCAGAAGCTGGGGAACCTGCACCGGAATCTTCCGCCGGGAGCACCAGCCGCACATCGGCGGCGGTGATGGAATCTTCTGCGGAAAGCAGCACCAGCCGCTCCACGACATTGCGCAACTCACGCACGTTTCCCGGCCAACCGTAGCGGCGGAGTTCTGCAATCGCATCCGCGGCAAAAAGCTTCTCTTTCCAACCATTCTGCGCAGCGACTTGCCGTGCAAAGTGAGAGATAAGCTCTGCAAAATCTTCCGGCCGCTCGCGCAGCGGCGGCAGGACCAAAGGAAAAACATAAATCCGGTGAAAAAGGTCGCGGCGAAACGTGTTTTGTTTCACCAAGTCCTCGAGATTCCGGTGCGTGGCGACGAGAACGCGCACGTTCACTCGAATCGGCTTGTCGCCGCCGACGCGCTCGACTTCGCCTTCCTCGAGAACGCGCAACAATTTCGCTTGCATGGAGACAGGCATATCGCCAATTTCGTCAAGAAAAAGCGTGCCGCCTTCGGCCTGTTCGAATTTGCCCACATGCTTCGCTGCGGCACCTGTGAACGCTCCCTTTTCATGGCCGAAAAGCTCCGATTCGATCAGCTCAGCCGGAACCGCCGCGCAATTCAAGGTTATGAATCCATTCTCATGCCGGGGCGACTTTTCATGAATCGCACGAGCAACTAGCTCTTTGCCTGTCCCTGTCTCGCCGAGTATGCAAACGCGCGTTTCGCTGGCGGCGACGCGATCGATCTGTGCGAGCAACTTCTTCATCGCCGGGCCCGATCCGACCAATTCGTGCTTTCCCAGCCGGTGCCGCAATTCGCGGTTTTCGTCTTCGAGGCGCGAAAGCCGCAGCGCATTTTCCACCGTTACAAGCAGCTTCTCCGTCGAGAGCGGTTTTTCCAGAAAATCCAGCGCGCCCAGCTTCGTGGCCTTCACCGCCATTTCGACATTCGCCTGCCCGGAGATAAGGACGATCGGGGTCTTCACGCCGGCATGTTTCAAGTCTTCGAGCAACTCGATGCCGCTCTTACCGGGCATAACCACGTCGGAGAGAACCAGGTCGAAGGATTCAGTGCGCAAGAGTTCCAGAGCGCGCGGCGCATTGTCGCAAACCGTAGCTTCGTGGCCTGCAAGCCGAAACGCGCGCGAAAGCGAAGCCAGGGTATTGGGATCGTCATCGACGAGCAGCAGATGAGCTTTGCGTGGCAAATAGGTGTCCTTTGCGGCGGCGCGTCAGTCGGAAGCGGCCACGGTAAAGCTCTGCGGCGGTTTTTTCTCAGGCGTTGGTTCTTCCGCTGGGGCAACTCGCAGCGCGGACTGGCGCTGGGGCAGCTCGATGCGAAACGTCGTCCCGTGCCCTTCTTCGCTCGAAACGGAAATGGTTCCGTGGTGATCGCTTATCACTGACTGGATGATCGCAAGCCCCAGGCCAGTGCCCTGCACCTTCGTCGTGTAATAAGGAGTGAATAGCCGCGAACACTCTTCGGGCGTGAGACCTTTCCCGGTGTCCGATACTTCGATGCGAACGTTGCCTTCATGTTCCGTAGTGCGCAGGGTGAGCGTGCCGCCCGCGGGCATGGCGTCCAGCGCGTTGAGTACAAGATTTTGAAACGCACGATGCAGCAAGTCGGCGTCCGCGTCGATTTCCGGCAGTGGCTCGGTGAGAAAATATTCTGGAATGACTGGCGGCTTGCCCACGGCGTTGAATTGCGGTTCGAAAAGGCGCACAGCATTGCGCAGAGCTTCATTCACGTTGACGCGGGCGAAGTGCGGCGCAGGCATTTTCGAGAAGTCGCTGAAACGGCCGACAATCGTGTTCAGATTCGCGAGCTCTGCCTTCAAGGTAGCAGTGGATTCGTTGAACACTTCCAGGAATTGTTTCGCGTCCAACTGGCGTGCTTTCTGTAAATTTTCGACGGTAATTTGCAGTGGAAAGAGCGGATTGCGCAGTTCATGCGCCAAGCGCCGCGCCAATTCGCGCCATGCCGCCACGCGTTCGGTCTGCACGAGCTGATCGCGCTGCGCGGCCAGGGTCTGCGTCATCTCGTTGAACGCGGAAGCAAGCTGCCCAATCTCATCTTTCCCGCGTAAATCAATGACGGTGTCCCACCGGCCGGAAGCGACTTCGCGCGCGCCCGCGGCCAGCTCCTCGAGAGGTCGCGTGATTCTTGCCGATACCCACAGACTGATCAGCAAACCAATCAAGAGCGCTGCCCCGCCAACCACCGCCGCAATCTGCAAGATGTGGCGCGTCAACAACACGAGTTCTTTGCGCGAACTTCCGAGCAACAGCACAGCGAGCAATTCGTTGTTACGCCCCATCAGCGGAATAGCATGAAAGGATTCGGCGTCCTCCGCATTCGCTGTCCAATCGATGGTCCGCACGGTAGGTTTCGGCTGCTTCTGAATCTGTTCAATCAGCGGCTGCAGCCGGTCGGCCTGTTCGAACGATCCATTTACGTCGGTGAGCGCCGAGGCCACGAAGCCCTGCTCCAGATTGCGATACAGAAGCACGCGGGTCCCCGCGGGAGGAACCAGGGAAGCCAGAAAATTCTGGTCGAGCTTTCGCCCGCCAACGACGTACATGCTCTTGTCGTTCCCGCCGGAAAGTACGCGGACTACGGTCAACGAAAGCGCTACTCCGTCAGGCAATTCTTCTTTTCGCAGGAATGGGACCGATTCATTCCAGTTTTTCATTACCGTGACCCAATCATTCTTATAGCCGACACGCGCAGGGTATTGCGCGGAAGAGATCAATGTGCCGTCCCAATTTACAAATTCCACAAAGTCCAGCCCGTGATCCTGCGCCGCTCCGACCGCGTCCCGCACATACAGCGAAAGGTCGGGATTGGGCCTTGCCAAATCGATCGCCACTTTTAGCGTGACGTCGGCATCCGTAATGTCTTTCACCTGCCGCGTGATCTCATCGCCTCGCTGTGCATACTCTTTGTTGAACTGCGAGACGAGCGCTTCGCTGCGCTGTGCGTCCGATTCTTCGAATGCGGCTTGCGTATAATGCGTCACGCCGTAAGCTACCAGCGAAACCGAAGCAAGCACGGTAACCAGAAAAATCAGAAACAATTTTGTGCGAAAGCTCATGGCTTTGCTCCGGGGGCAGCTGCCCGCGGTTGCGGGGAAGAGGTGACCGCCGGATTTGCGGTGCTGGAAGAATCCGTCAGAGCAAGGTTCGCGGTCTCCAGCCAAACGTCGGCGAGATGCCATTCGCCCCATCGCGCGGGCATCCAATCGCGCACGCTAGCGCCTAGTCCAACGGACTCCGCCTGCATGATGAGCGGCAAAACACGACGATCTTCCAGAACGCGCCGTTCGCGCGCGTACAACTGTTCGTGATCCGTGCTCGTGGCGTTCACCTCTTGCGTCTCTGTCAGATTATATGCCGCAAACAGGGAATCGAGTTCGGCGCGCGACGAAAGAGATGAGTAGTGCCATGCGAAAAGGTGAACACCGGAAGCCGGGTTAGTTGACGCAGTCGATGCCGCGCCTGAGCGCGGAACGGGCTTGGCGACGACTTGCACAAGAATCGACGCCTGTCGCGCATTCACAACGACGCGCTCTCCGAGAAGCTTTCCCAGATCGCCCGCTGGATCGACACGCAAACGCAGCGGCTCCGCGCCGCCGGCTTCATTCGCAGGAAGCCCGCGGCGCAATTCCTTGGCGCGATCGAGATTGGTGTCCACGTTGAAGAGGAAAGCATATCCCGAGAGCCACTGCGGAAGAAGGGCTGCCGCGGGTTCGGCTTGCTTCTGCAGCAACACGTTGGCCATGCTGCCACGGTCGAGCGAAAGAGAAAGTGCTTCGCGCAGACGAACATCCGATGCGGCGCTTTGCGCATCGTCAAACCGCAAACCGTAAAGCGTGACCGGCTCCGAAATCCAGACGCGCACATTGGCTTGTTTTGCGCGGGGCACAAGGTCAGGAGACAGCTCGATCAAGTCCGCTTTCCCAAGTTGCAAATCAAACATGGCTCGCAGCGGCGGCACTCCCAGCGTAACGTCAATCCCATCCACAAACGGCCGGCCAGACCAGGCTTCTTCGTTCGCTCGAAAGTAGAGATGCCCAGCTGGGGCGTCTCCCAAAGCGAACGGCCCACTGCCAGCGAGCACTCCATTTGCGAGCACCCGATATACAAAGTAACGCCCCGAAGCAAGCTGCTCCAGCAGATCAGGCGTGGGCACGCTCGACTGAAGGACAACCGCATTGCCCGACGCAGATATTTGTTCTGTTGCCGGAAGCAGCGGCTGGAGAGCTGCAACCACATCCTCCGCGTTCAACGGCGTGCCGTCGGAGAACTTCACCCCCGCCCGAATGACAAACCGCCAGCGTTTATTCGAAGCATCATGCGACCATTCGGTCGCCAGCACAGGCTGAAATCGCCCGTAATTATCAAGCGCCACGAGCCGTTCGAACACCAGCGCAGCCATTTTCTCATCCGCAGCCGCATCCAGCGAGCCAACTTGCCACTCGCGCGGATCGAACGAAATCGCGGCAGCATGCACCTCCACGCGCAGCGTCCCGCCATACCTCGGATGTGTCGCCGCTGGCACCGGCGAGGCCAGGAAAAGTTGCGTAGCAACCGACAAAGAGCTAATTGCTGCAAACAGCCGTAATTCGATAAACCTCATAGTTCCCTGTGGAAAGATTCTTCACCACCGCGAATGCTGCTTTCGCATTTTCCGCAACGCTGATGCCAAGAACCGGTCCGGGCACCTCTACCGAACTTGCGTCGCCGTCATTGGGGGGCCGGGCGGCCTGATTCACAACTTGGCCTCGCAAGATGATCCGGTCGGTTTGCGTATAGTCCCCAGTGCCGGTAGCAAGATATCTTGAACTTTCTTCACACGCGGGTGAAATCTGGGACGCCTTTGCCTCCAGATTAATACCGCTGCAGGTGAACGATACGCGTTCATCCAGTTTGAGATCGCAAATCTTTCCATCGAGAAGAATGCCGAGCGGCCTGCCGGGATAAGGATAAAAGAACATACCATCGCCAGAGCGGGAGCGCCGGCGAACGGCGGGCAGTTCCGTGGAATCCATCTCCCTCCACGCGCCGTCCTCCGAGTGAAAGCGCAGGAAAAGGCCACTGCTCAGTACTAAAAGAAAATGCTCTTGGGAAGACGGATCGACCCACTCCATCGCGCTCTGCATTGGCTTTTCCTGCTGCCAAAGCAGTTCCCTCTGAAGCTGCGGCGCGGATAGTGTCTCGTGCGCGACCAAGAACGAGTCCCGCGGAACTCCCACCATATAAGTCTGCCGGCCTCCCTGTGCGTCCGCCCAATCCGCAATCAGCAAGGCTCGCGACGCCGTAACCTGCATCGTGACGGTCAGAACCGGAGCTTCCGCATTCTCCGCCGGGGCCATCCCGCAGGCGGAAATCTGATCAAGGAATATTTTCTTCCGTGCATCGGTCAAATAGACGGGAAACTCCGGAGATTCCCGCCAGGCAATCTTGACAGTCTGTTTGTGCGCAGCCAGGCACACTTTCATCGCCAGCTCGTGCGCCGCCTCTTCAAGAGATTCGGCGCGCAATGGCAGCGGCAATAAAAAAAGAGCAAATCCCAATAGTTGGCAGAAAACGCTGAGGCCGCGCCGGTGCGGCGAGAACAGATTTTGCTTGGCGGACACTGGCTTGCCGGATGATGATATCACGGCTGCAAGGGGTGGCGCGGAACACCAAAGCGCTCTTGTATCGTATCAAATTGAAAATATTCCGGATGCACGGCAAAGCAAAGCTGGCCACGCAGACCGGAAAATACGCGCTCTGCGCGAAACAATTTGCGAGGACGAACGTCCATCTATGTGGCCGGACAACGGGTAAATCTCTGTCTTCAAGGATGCCGAAAATGAATCGAGTTGTTAATCGCCTAAACGCACTGCTGTGGCTGGCCGTCGCAGCAATTGCTAGCCTGACCGCTCTCCCGGCCGGAGCTCAATCAGCCGCGGATCAAGCGCCTTCTGGTCCCACGCGCCTCCTACGATTCGCGGACATTTCGAAAGACAGAGTGGTCTTTGCCTATGCTGGCGACTTGTGGATCGCCTCGCGCGAAGGCGGTGCTGCTCGCCGCCTCACTTCCCACGTCGGCGACGAGCTCTACCCGAAATTTTCGCCCGATGGCAAGTGGATCGCCTTCACCGGCGAGTACGACGGGAACCCGGACGTTTACGTCATCTCCGCCGAGGGCGGCGAACCCAAGCGCCTCACGTTTCATCCATCGAACGACATCGTTCTCGGTTGGACGCCCGACGGTAAAAATATCCTCTTTCGGTCCGACCGATTGAGCACATCTCTAGGCCGCAACACGCGCCTCTATCTTGTCTCTCCGCAAGGAGGCTCCGCGCATCCGCTCCCGGTCCCGCGCGGAGACCTCACTTCCTTCTCGCCCGACGGCACGAAGATCGCCTATCTCGAAACCTCGCAGGAATTTCGCACCTGGAAACGCTATCGCGGTGGCTGGAGCCTTCCCATCGCCATCTACGACCTGAAGAAAAACACGTACGCAGAGCTGCCGAAGACCGCCGGCATGGACATGTTCCCCATGTGGCACGACAACTCCATCTACTTCATCAGCGACCGCGACGGCATCATGAACCTCTACAGCTACGACCTCGCGTCAAAGCAAACTAAAAAGCTCACCGATTATCAGGAGTTCGACATCAAGTGGCCCAGCCTCGGCCCGGACGCCATCGTCTACGAAAATGGCGGCTTGCTTCACGAATACAATCTCGATAACGGCAAAACGCGCAACCTTCCAATCACTGTGCGCGCCGAAGACATCGAAGCCCGACCGGAATTTAAAAGCGTTGGCGCCAACATCGGAAGCGCCGCCATCTCTCCTTCAGGGGCGCGCGCTGTCGTCGAAGCCCGCGGCAATGTCTTCACCGTCCCAGCCGAGCACGGCAGTATCCGCACTCTTACAACGGAACACTCCAGCATTCATGAACTGAACCCGGCCTGGTCTCCCGACGGCAAATGGATCGCCTATCTTTCCGACAGAACCGGCGAGTACGAGATCTACACCCGCCCGCAAATGGGCGGCGAAGAAACGCGCATCACCACCGATGGCAAAATTTATCGTTTTGGCCCGACGTGGTCTCCCGACAGCAAGAAACTCGTTTACTGGGACAAGTCCAACCAGCTTTGGTACGTGAGCCTCGACGACAAAAAGCCAGTTCTCGTTGACACGTCCGACTACGGACTCATCAACGACGCTTCCTGGTCTCCCGACAGTCTCTGGCTCACCTATTCGAAGCCCCATCGCCGCGGCTCCAGCGATGTTTTTCTCTATTCGCTCGGCACCAAGAAAATTACCGAAGTCTCTTCGGGCTTCTACAACGACAACAGCCCCAGCTTCGACGACAACGGCAAATATCTCTACTTCATCTCCACGCGCTATTTCTATCCAAGCATCGGCCAACTCGATCAGCGCTTCAACTACTACTCCACTGACGGCGTTTTCGCCATCACGCTGAAGGCCGACGAGGCCTCGCCTTTCAAACCCGAAAGCGACGAGGAAAAACCCGCCGACGAAAGTAAAGACAAAAAGAAAGACGACAAGAAAGCCGACGCCTCCAAATCTGGCGATCAAAAGTCCGACGAACAAAAAGAAGAGAAGAAGCCGGAAGCCGTCAAACCCATTCAGATCGACCTCGATGGCATCAGCAATCGCGTCACGCCCGTTCCGATCGGCGCCGGCATTTTGAGCAGCCTTGCAGCTCGCAAAGACAAATTCTTCTACATCTCCACGCCGCTGGAAGCACGCCAATCCGGCGCGCCGGATCAACAAGGTCCGAAAAATGTCCTCCGCGTCTACGACGTCGCCAAGCGCGAAGACAAAGTTCTTCTCGATGGCATCGACGGCTACGACATCAACAAAGATGGCTCGAAGGTGCTTTACAAGGCTGGCCCTGTCCTGGGCATCACAGACGCCGTTCCCGGCAAAGCCAAAGTCGGCGCCGGCAAGCTCGATCTAAGCGGAATGCAAGTGCAGGTCGATCCCCGCGCAGAGTGGCGCCAGATTTATCACGAAGCATGGCGCCTCGAGCGCGATTTTTACTGGGACCCCAATATGACCGGCCACGACTGGAACAAAATCGGCGAGCGCTATGAAGCGCTCCTCCCCTGGGTGGCCCATCGCAGCGATTTGAATTATTTGATCGGCGAACTCATCGCCGAACTTAGCACCTCGCATACCTATGTCGGCGGCGGCGACCAGCCAACTAAGCCGCATGTAAGCGTGGGCATGCTCGGCGCTGATTTTGAACCAGACGGCGGCTTCTATCACATTGCGAAAATCTATCCTGGCGAAAATTGGAACGACGCCACTCGCTCTCCATTAACCGAGCCAGGCCTCAAAGTGAAAGCCGGCGATTACCTGATTTCCGTGAACGGCCAGGAAGCCCGCGCCACGCAAGACGTCTATTCCTACTTCCAGGATCTCGCTGGAAAACTTGTCGTGCTGAAAATCAACAGCAAGCCCAGCGCGGACGGCGCGTGGGACATCACTGTAAAACCCATCGGCACGGAAACCACACTCCGCTATCTCGATTGGGTTGAATCCAACCGCCGCAAAGTCGCCGAAGCCACTGGCGGCCGCGTCGGCTACATGCACGTCCCCGACACCAGCATTCCCGGCATCATCGAATTCGATAAAGCGCTCACTGGGCAGCTCGACAAGGACGGCATGATCGTCGACGAACGCTTCAACGCTGGCGGCCAAATTCCCGATTTCTACACCGAGAAACTTAAGCGCTCTCTGCTCGCCGTCATCTCCACTCGCGATGGCAAGGACGTCCCGTATCCTCCCGTCGCCATCTATGGACCGAAGGTCATGCTCGTCAACGAACTCTCCGGCTCCGGCGGCGATCTCTTCCCCTGGCTCTTCCGCTTCGAAAAAATCGGTCCGATTGTCGGCACGCGAACCTGGGGCGGACTCGTCGGCATCAATCGCGGCGCGCCGCTGCGTGACGGCGGTTTCGTCACCGCTCCCTCCGCCGGATTTTATTCCTGGGCCGACAAAGACGGCTGGGTCGTCGAAAATCACGGCGTCGATCCAGATTACCTCGTCCCCGAGCGCCCCGATCTGGTCGTCGAAGGCCACGACCCGCAACTCGAAAAGGCTATCGAGCTCGCCAAAGAAGCCCTCAAGGATTACAAAGGCCTTCCACCGCGGCCGAAATTCCCCGGCTCCAACTAATAAACTGCTGTAGGGGCGGGGCTTGCCTCGCCCGCGCGAGCCGCAAGCCATTCTAGATTTGAAGGTAACTCGCAAGAAAAACAAAAACGGCCGGTTAGAAACCGGCCGTTTTTGTTCGAAGGAAGACCGCTAGCCGAGTGGCTCGAGCCACGTCCCCGGCGGAGGAATAATCTCCTGGCAAATTGGGCGAAGCGCGGCGGTGCTTGCCGGAATGCTCATGATCTTTCCTCCTTTCCAGTGACGCGTCCCGAGCCACCCGCAGGGGTATTGGCTAGCGGAACCAGTAGCACAGACTTTCGTCTGTGCAATTTCAAGTAAGAGCAATCTCAAAGCGTCCGGTCACGGCCTCTTTGCTGGCCGCTTCTGTGCGCTGACCGTCGGCGTCGTCCCATCCGAATCCGCCGAATCATCCTGTGCCGCATTACCGTTCCCATTCGTCACACCGGAAAACGCTGAATGCATCACGTCGTTCGCGAAAAAATTCTTCCCGTCCATGGGCACCATCATGATTTGCAGCTTGTCCGAAAGCCGTTCCGCAATAATCTTCTGAATCAGCATCGGATTCTGCTTCAACACGGCGGCCTCGAATTTCATCCGCTCGGCATCAGCCGCCGCCGTCACGCGGATCCGGTTAGCTTCCGCTTCCGACAAATTTTTCTGCCGTTCGACTTCCGCCTTACTGTCGATGATCTTCGCCTGCGCCGCCGCGTCCGCGTTTTGTAGCGTCGCTTCCTTGCGCGCTTCGGCTTCGAGCTTGGTTTGCTCGATCTGCTTCTGCTTCAGCGGCAAGGTGTATTGCATCGCATCCGCTTCCGCCTTCGCCTGCAGCACGCGCACCGCCGCTTGCCCTTCCGCTTGCTTCACGTCGCGCGCCTTCTGAGCCTCCGCTTCAAGTTCCGCTATGCGCACTTCTTTCAGCTTGATGTCCTGCTCCGTGCCCAGCCGCTCGTTCTCTTGCTCTTTCAGCAGTAGTCCTTCGAGTCCCTTCGCGTACTCAGCCGGAAGCTGCAAATCGCGCAGCAACACTTCGCGCACCAGAATTCCGTCGCTCTCCAGCCGGGTCGTAATCGCCGCCGCCGCCTTTGAACGCAGCTCCTCCCGCTTCGTCGCGAAAATTTCTTGCGTGATGTAATTCGGCGCAAGCTGTCTGTAAATCGTAGATACCACCGGCGCGACTACTTCTTCTCCGACAGGCTGGGGCAAATTCGCGTGAATCGTATCCAGCCGCCGTGGATCCAACCGGTACCTCACCGAAACCGCCAAGCCGATGTTCAATCCCTCGCGCGCCTGTACGATCAAAACTTCGTTCTCTGATTTTGCAGTCGCGAGCGCGACTGTCGAGTACACCTGCTCCCGCGTGTCATACAGCGAAACGCTATCGACGAGCGGTGTGACGAAGTGCACTCCCGGATACAGGGTGCCTGGCCGCGCGCCCCAAATCTGGCTGACACGTACGCCGGCGGACCCGTCCGGAATCACCACGATGCTCAGCGCCAGCAGGATGGGCAGCACGCCCGCGATCGCCAGCCGCTGCGCCAGCCTCCAGCGGATCGGTCCGAAAGGGCGCGATGCCGTTAGCCCCGTGCCGGTCCCCGAACTCGCTTCACTCGTCTTGTTGCGCGCCAATAGCCGCCGCAGTTGCTCCGAAATGAATATGTCGTAGACAACCAACGACCCCGCGCTGCCAAACAATCCAACTCCGAGAATCATCAGCAAATACTTCAAAGCCAGCATGGTGTTGCTCCCTTCCCTCTCACTCCCGGGCGCTGCGGCGGAGCGGTGACCGTCCAACTCCGCCGCTCACGTTGGGCCGGGAATCCTGCCCGCTAACTGTCAGGCTCGCTCGTCGTAACTGCTACCTGTAGGGGAGGGGCTTGCCCCTCCCGGTCGCTCACTCGCTGCACTCACCGGTGCGAAGCGTAAGCCCGCGTCAGTTGCGTCGTCCCACGTACCAGGTGCGTTGGCGAATTCACGCGTCGCGCCGTCGCCGGGCGCATTAAAACGAACATCGCTCTCAAAAGCATCCAGTTGAACCCCACGGCGGCAGCCGCGGCAAAAAGGGTCGTAAAGACAAGCGTTGCGAAATGCAGTGTGGCGATCATGGCGTGCCTCCCAGTCCTACAGTGTCCTGCGACAAAGGGAATGGCACGCTGAGCGCCACGCGGAATGCGATGAAAATAAAAGACTTATCTTTTCTGAAGAAAAGCTGGCTTGTGTTAAGGCAACCACGCCGTGGCCAACCAGACGCGCACCTCGCGCGCCCGTTTGGCCCCGCGGGCAATCAGAGCTATTGTAGTAGTGTCGGAAAAAGGACCGTAAGGAAGCACAACAGCAACAGGGACGCAAACCAGCTTCGGCATTTTCCAAGGGCGCGTCACCCTGCATCTCAAAACCACTCGATATGCCTCAACGCCCCGGAATGCGCATCGGCAAAATCCTCGGGATACCCATCTACCTTCATTCCACCTGGGTCATCATTTTTGCCGCCATCACCTATTCTCTCGCCATGCAGTTCGAGCAGCAGAATCCCGGTTGGACTCCTGCTCAGCAATGGAGCATCGGCGTTTTCACTAGCATTCTCTTCTTCGCCTCTCTCCTCTTCCACGAACTTGCGCACAGCGTAGTAGCACAACACTATAAAATTCGTGTTCTATCCATCACCCTGTTCATCTTCGGAGGCGTCGCCAGCATCGAGCGAGACCCTTCCAAAGCCATCCAGGAATTCAACATCGCCGTCGCCGGCCCGGCGGCTAGTGGTCTCCTCTATTTACTCTTCTTGGGTTTGACAAAAACCTTTCCAAGTAACGCCGTCGTTTCCTCCTCGGCACTTTGGCTCGGGAACATGAATGGTTTGCTTGCCGTTTTCAACCTTTTGCCAGGTTTTCCTCTCGATGGCGGCAGAATCTTCCGCGCCATCGTCTGGGGCGTAACAAAGAATTTTTCGCGCGCAACCCGCATTGCCGGTTCGACGGGCCGCCTGATTGCCTACGCAATGATCCTTCTGGGTGGCTTTGGGGTCTTCAAAGGCGTCGTTGTTTACGGTTTGTGGAGCGTGTTCGTCGGCTTCTTCCTCTTAAACGCAGCCCAGGAAACTGTCGCCCAAGCCGCCATCCGCGAAACTCTTTCCGGCCTCCGCGCTGCCGACGTGATGAGCAACGAAGTCCCTACCGTCGGCCGCGCCATCTCTCTCGAAGACTACGGCGCCGAAGTCCTCCGCACCGGCCGCCGCTGCCACCTCGTCATCACCGACGACCGCCTCGTCGGCATGATGAACGTCCACACGCTCAATTCCGTCCCACGCGACGAGTGGGCTCACAACTCCGTCCAAGCCGTCATGATTCCCCGCGAACGCATTCTCTGGGCCACGCCCGATGAGCCGCTCCTCGGCCTACTCGAGCGCCTCCTAAGCGCCGACATTAACCAAATGCCTATCGTCTCCGGCTCTGACGACGGCGCCGCCCAAATCATCGGCATGGTCTCTCGCGACTCCATCCTCCGCGTCATGCAAACCCGGACAGAACTCGGCCCACTCTCCTTCGGCGCCGCAGGGAAATAATTCACCTCTATTAAACGATGTGTGGCGCGCGCAGCCTTGCCACTCTCGCTTTTTTTCCCCGTATCTTCTTCACCGTGGAATACATCTTAGCTAAAGGTATACGATGACTATGGACCCAGTGGTGCAATCGAGGAGGCCGCGCATGGCTAAGAAAAGCAAGCTCAATCAAGTCGCCGCGAGTATCGGCGGGGCATTCGGCAAAGCGGACCGCAAAGCTCATCAGGTTGTCAGGGCTGGAACGCTGGCCAAGAAGGAGCTTCACGACATTTCCAAACAAGTTGACGCTCTGAAGCGCCAGTTGGCAAAAACCACCAAGCGTTTGAAGAACGCCCTCAGTTAGATTCGATACCTTCCGGCCAAATTTCAATTCCTCAACGCGTCTTAACTCCCGGCGCGTCAGGATTAGTTTTACCGATTGCTCGCTGCTTTTCTGCTTCAATGCGCTCCCCGAGCGATTCATACCCTTCGTTAACTCCACGTGCTGAATGTGCTTCAGATTGGTTTATAATGCGCCGCCCGTGGGGTAGATAGCCCGAGCACGGCTCACCAAACAAAATGGAGGAAGCGCAGCCATGAGATCGGCGACTGCTAAGAAACCCTTGTCGTCAAAGTATCCGCGTTGGATCCGATGGAGTACATCGACTCTGGTTATTGCCTCAGCGATCTTCGTGGTTAGCCTCGCCGCGCAATCGCCGAGTCGCTCCGATAACGCCGCGCCGCCAGCCGCTGCGCCCTCCGACTCTGCAGCGCCCGCGTCCCTCGCCCCAGTCACCACGCCCAATTACGCGCTCGAAGCTCGCTTCCTCCCCGCCAGCGTAAATCAACTCGTCTTCGATCTCTCAATCACTCCTCACTGGTTCACACTCTCCGACAAGTTCTGGTACAGCTACCGCACCACCGACGGCACGAAATATTACATCGTCGATCCCGTCAAAAAGTCCAAGTCACCACTTTGGGACAACGCCAAAATTGCCGCCGCTCTCTCGACCCTTACCAATTTTCCCTACGACGCGCAGCATCTCCCCGTCAAACGCCTGCGGCTCGTCGACAAAGACACCCATATGCGCTTCGAAGTTGAAATCCGAAAAGACGGCGTAATCCCCAACGAACCCGAGAAAAAAGTTCAAGACGACGGCAGTCAGCAAGGTAACGAAAGCGAGGTTAAACAGAACGAAAGCAAGCAAACCGACGAGAAACAAAAAGAAGACAAGCAAACCGAACAGGGTCAGCGCGCCGCCCGATCCGGCCAAGCTCCCGAGCCTCCCGAAGAGCCGCGCATCCTCGTTTTCGAATACGATCTTGCCAGCGCCAAAATCACGCGCCTCGATAACGCCGAGCCCATCCGCAAAAAACCTATGTGGGCAGCCGTGTCCCCCGATGAAAAAGCCGTCGTCTTCGCCCGCGGCCAGAATCTTTTCATGATGGACGCCGCCAACTACGCCAAGGCTCTCAAAAAAGCCGGCGACTCCAGCGCCATCGAAACCCAGCTCACCACTGACGGCGTAGAAAAATTTGGCTACGCGCGCCACATCCTCCCAGAACAAGAAGACGAGCTGAAAAAAGAGGACAAAGGTGACACCAACAAAGCCGGCATTCGCGCTCCCGCCATCACGATCCATTGGTCCAAAGACTCAAAAAAGTTTGCTGTAGTTCGCGAAGACAATCGCAAAGTTCCCGACTTCTGGGTCATCCATTCCCTCACAAATCCCCGCCCCATTCTCGAATCCTATCCTTACCCGCTTCCCGGCGAAGAAATCATGCCCGGCTCGCAACTCGAAATTCTCGACGTCGCCACAAAACAACTTGTCGTCGTTCAAGCGAAAAATTTCAAAGAACAGGAGCTGCGCATCGCCGACGCTCCGCTCACCGAACATGATCGCGAAGAACAGCGCCAGGAGCAGGAAGGCAATCAGGAGGGCGCACAGATGCCGGTCACTCGCGTCAGCCCCCGCTGGCTCTCCGACACCTCGGACAAACTCTACTTCACCAGCACCAATCGCGATTTTCGCAAAATTGACGTCTCCGTCGCCGACACCTCCTCCGGCGCCTCCAAAACGCTTATCGAAGAGCGCTCCAACGTTTGGCTCAGCACCAAGCCTCTCCGCCTCACTGGCAACGGCCAGGAATTAATCTGGTGGTCCGAGCGCGACGGCTGGGCCCACTACTATCTCTTCGACGCCACCGGCAGACTCAAAAATCAAATCACTTCCGGCGAGTACGTCACCGATCAAATCGTCTCTCTCGACGAAAAATCCCGCACCCTCTACTTCACCGCCAACGGCCGCGAGCACAACGAAGATCCCTACTACACGCATCTCTATCGCACCAATCTCGATGGCACCGGCCTCCAACTCCTAAGCCCCGGCAATTTCTCCCACGCTTTCAGCGCACCCGACGACGGCAAATTTTTCGCCGACACTTACTCCCGTGTCGACACCGCCCCTAAATCCGTGCTCTTCGACGCCCAAGGCGCCCAGCTCCTCGACCTCGAGACCACCGACGTCTCGCAACTCCTTGAAGCCGGCTTCAAATTCCCCGAAGTCTTCAAAGTCAAAGCCGAAGACGGCATCACCGATCTCTACGGCGTCCTCTACAAACCCTTCGACTTCGATTCTTCCCGCAAATATCCGCTCATCGAGTTCGTCTACCCGGGCCCGCAAACCGAAAGCGTCAACAAAACTTTCGCGCCTAAGGGTCCCAACGTGCCGCTCGCCCAACTCGGTTTCATCGTCATCGAAGTCGGCGCCCGCGGCGGCAGCCCCCAGCGTGACAAGTGGTACGACTCCTTCGGGTACGGCAATCTGCGCGACTACGGCCTCGCCGACAAAGTGATCGTCGCCGAACGCCTCTCGGCGATCCATCCCTACATCGATCTCTCCCGCGTCGGCATGTGGGGCCACTCGGGCGGAGGGTTCATGACCGCCGCAGCCCTCCTGCAATATCCCGATTTCTTCAAAGCCGGTTGGTCCGAATCCGGCAACCACGACAACAACGTCTACAACCGCGACTGGAGCGAAAAATATCACGGCGTCCGCGAAGAAATGCAGAAAGACGGCACCGAAAAATTCATCTACGAGATCGACAAAAATTCCGAGCTCGCCAAAAATCTAAGAGGCCACCTCATGCTCACCACCGGCGACATGGACGAAAACGTAAGCATGGTCAACACCATGCGCCTCGCTAACGCTCTCATTCGCGCTGACAAGCGCTTCGAACTCCAGGTCTATCCCGGCATGCGCCATCCTTACATGCCCATCGTCAGCTACGTCGACATGGCTCGCGGCGACTTCTTCGCTCACTGGCTCCTCGGCTCCTACGCCACTGGCGCCGACATCATCGAACTCCAAAATCAAAAACAAGCCACCCCCAGCAAAAAATTCAAGGAGTAGATTTTATCTTTCTTTGAAAACGCTCTTGGCGTAAACTCCAGCCACTCTCCCTCTGGCGGTACGCCTTTTTTAGTTGCCATGCCTGGCTATCACTATTCCTACCTCGTCGGCGCGCTCATCTTTTGGGCCGCGTGGATTCTCTGCTCCATCCTTGGGAAAAACTATCGCTCTCAAATTCGTTGGGGCACGCTCATCGCCGCGCCTATGGCCCTCACCAGCATCCTCTTCGTCCCTCAATATTGGACGCCCCCGTCGCTCTTCAATCTCGACCAGAAAATCCGCGTCGGTATCGAAGACTTTCTCTGGACCGCCGCCGTCGGCGGCATCGCCAGCGTCGTCGGCGAACTCCTGCTCAAAGAAACGCTCACCGCACTGCGCAGCCAGCCGCGCAAACGCCACTACGCGCCCTTCGTTTTTGTCGTCGCCCTTTTTATCGTACTCGAGCTTTGGCATCCTCACAAAACCATGATCAACACGATCGTCTCCTTCGCCGTCGGCGCCCTAGTTATCGCCTACCTTCGCAGTGACCTCATCACGCTGATGCTCTCCAGCGCCCTCAGTTTCACTCTCCTCTATTTTTTCCTCTTCCTCTGCGTCCTCTTCCTCTACCCCGATTTCGTCCACCGCTTCTACGACATCCCCAATCTCCTCGGCATCTACCTCCTCGGCGTCCCCATTGAAGAACTCCTCTTCGCCGCCACCGGCGGCGCCATCTGGAGCGTCGCCTACGAATACGTCCAAGGCTACCGCCTCTCCCTCGAATCCCACCCCTGACTCTTGTTTTTTGAACTTGTTTTGCGGCAAGGCTACTTACATCTGTGGCCCGGCACTCGTTCGCGCGCCGAGTTAACTTTGATCTTGTTCTTCTCTGCGGACGCCTCCTGTTACGGTTCTTTCAGAGCATCCGGGGGCAACCGCTGCCTCTTTCACACGTCTAAACCTGTGCCGGCACAAAACCACGGAACTTTATTGGCAGATGAGGAGTATTAACAGGAAGAGGTGCAGGGGAGGGATGCGGCTATGACCGAACTTTTGCGCGATATACGCTACGGCTTGCGGCTGCTCTGGAAGAGTCCCGGCTTTACTTCCGTCTCCTTACTCGCCCTGGCTCTGGGCATCGGCGCCACCACCGCCATCTTCAGCCTTCTCTATTCCGTCCTTCTCGCGCCACTCCCCTACGTCGATAGCGACCGCATCGTCATGGTCTGGTCCCACGACAAAAGCGGCGAGCGCAACGGCACTTCCCCCAGCGACCTCCTCGACTGGCAAAAGCAAGCCACCGTCTTCGACTCCCTCAACGGCTGGACCGGCGAAGGCTTCACCATCTCCACTCCCGACTGGACCGAACAGGTCCAGGCCAGTCGCGTAGCCCCCGGCTGGTTCGACCTCCTCTTCAGCCCCAAGGTGATTCTCGGCCGCCATTTCGTTGCCGACGACACCCTCCCCGGCAACGACCACGTCGTCATCCTCAACAACAAATTCTGGCGCGACCATTTCGGCAGCGACCCCAGCATTGTCGGCAGAAAGCTCCGCATGAGCGGCGAACTCTATACCGTCCTCGGCGTAGCCGCTCCCAGTCCCTCCGACGTTGGCGACTCTTCCATGAACGTCCCGCTCGCCTTTAAACCCGAGGAGATCAAGCGCGAGAATCATTTCCTTCTGGTAATGGCCAAACTCAAGAGCGGCGTCACTCTCGAAGCCGCCAACTCAGAAATGGCCGTCATCGCCAAACAACTCGAGCAAAGCTACCCGAAAACAAACGCTGGTCTCACCGTAACCGTCGAGCCCCTCAAAGATGACTTTCTTCCCAAGCAAACCCGCCTCGGCCTCTGGCTCATGATGGGCGCCGTCGGCTTCGTTCTCCTCATCGCCTGCGTCAATATCGCGAATCTCCTACTCGCCTGGGGAACCGCCCGCCAAAAAGAAATCGCCGTACGCGCCTCGCAAGGGGCCACGCGCGCCCGCATCTTCCGCCAATTCCTGATCGAAAGCCTCTCCCTGGCTCTGATGGGCGGCCTTCTTGGAACCCTCCTCTCCGTCGCTCTCCTCCGCGGCGTCATGAGCCTCATGCCCAGAAACCAACTCGGCATTCCCTACGAAGCCGATCCGCACCTCAATCTCCAGGTCCTGCTCTTCACGCTGGGCGCAACGCTCCTCAGTGGAGTGCTTTTCGGATGCTTCCCCGCGTGGCATGCGGCCCGGCAAAATATCAGCGACATGTTAAAGGAAGGCGGCAGGTCAACTTCAGCAGGCGCCAGCCACAACCGTCTCCGCCGCGTCTTGGTCGTCGCCGAGTTCGCTCTCGCCTTAATCCTTGTCGCCGGCGCAGGCCTTATCCTCCGCAGCTTCTGGAACGTCACCCAAATCGATCTCGGCATTCGCCGCGACCACGTCCTCACCTTCAACGTCCCCATCCAGCACGAACGCACCTCCAGCGCCGCGCAAATCCGCTCCATCTACCGCCAACTCGAAGAGCGTATCGCCGCTGTCCCCGGCGTCACGAAAATCGCCATAGCCCCCGGCCTTCCCACGAACGGCGCAGGCCGCCTCCATTTCACCATTGCCGGTCAGCCCTCCGACGACACCGACAACAACCCCAACAAAGAACCGCAAGCGCTGGTGAACACCGTTACTCCGGGCTACTATCAAACCTACGGCATACGCCTCACCCGCGGCCGCTATCTCGACGCCCGCGATCTCGCCGGCGCCCCGCGCGTTGCCATGGTCAGCGAGAGCTTCGCCCGCCAATACCTCCCCGGCCTCGACCCGCTCACCCAGCGTGTCAGAATGGTCGAGCTTGTCCCCGACAAGAATCCCCCCTTTGGCGCAGTCGTCGAATGGCAAATCGTCGGCGTTTTCCACGACGTCCAGTACGAAAGCCATCCCACCACCACCGCCGCCACCGAAATTGACTTTCCCTTTGACCAGCTCCCCTGGCCCTACACCACCATCGCCGTCCGCACCAACGGCAATCCCAGCTCCGTAACCTCGGGCATCGCCACCGCCGTCCGTTCCGTCAATCCCGATTTCCCCATGATTCACGTTCGCACCATGGATCAGGTCATCAGCGAATCCCTCGTCACCGACCGCTTCACCGTCCTCGTCTTCGGCACCTTCGCCGTACTCGCGCTCTTCCTCGCCGCCATCGGCATCTACGGCGTTATGACCTTCTCCGTCGCCCAACGCAATCACGAGTTGGGCATTCGCATTGCCCTTGGCGCGGGTAGCCAACAAGTCCTCAGGTTGGTGGTTGGCGAAGGAATGCGCGCCGCCCTGATCGGCATGGCCATCGGCCTTCCCGGCGTTTACCTCGTCGGCAAAACACTAAAGGGCCTGCTATACAACGTCGGCGCAATGGATGTCCGAGCGCTCATCGGTGTCGCGCTCGTTCTCTTAGCTGCGGCTCTCGTCGCCTGCTACGTCCCAGCCCGCCGCGCCACAAGAATCGACCCGCTAGCCGCCCTGCGCCAAGAGTAGCGCTGGGCCCAAATTTAAATCTCTTCGCTCCACTCTCCGCGCATCTCTGTTAACTCTGCGCCTCTGCGTTATCTTTTCTCTTTCCTCCCAACCACCACACCCGTCACGTCGAAGCCGCCTTCACCTTCCGGCATTTGAACGCAAAAGGAAGCTCGCCAGGATTTTTGACCTTACTAATTGTAAGGATCGGCTTGTTAATCCAAAACCCGTGCAAGGCTTGCGATTTTCGCTTATCATCGCGTGCCATGCGTGCCACGAGGAAATGGATCATCGTCACGTTGCTGGCGGCCACCGCCGCGGTCGCGCAACAAACCCACAATCAATATGAGCCGCCGAACGGCCCAGGCGCCGATCAGAAGCTGCTAGCGCAATTTGCGGGTGATTGGGACGTCGTCAAGACGTTCTTCCCCACGAACGGAAAGCCCGTCGTGACGAACGGCACCTGCAAACAGTACATGATCCAGGACGGCAAATTTCTGCAGTCCGATTTCACTTTCATCAATGATGACGGAACGAAAACCACCGGCACGGGAATCTCCGGCTTCGATTCCAAAACGAATCGCTTCACCACCGTCTGGTACGACTCCCACCAGACCACCATGTCCATTCGCCAAAGCGACGGTACCTTCGACGGCAAGAACATCGTCCTATGGACCACGGCCCTCGATACCGAGCATCCCGGCCGCAAGACCGTCGCCCGCGCACACCTTGAAGAGGACGGCCGTGTCCTCCTCCATCGCCATTTCCTGATCAATGACCAGGGCGAGGAACGCCTGATGATCGAGTTCCGCCTGACGCGGAAGTAGCAACCCTGACTTGTCTAGTTTTTGTTAAGCATGTACGGAAAGGGCTCGCATGCCCCTGATCCGAGGACTTTTCTCTCGACTTACTTACGGTTTAATGTCCGGTATGTTCGTATCTGGAGCTGACTTCACAGACACGGCGTTAGGAACTTCTGTCGATGCGCTATCTCCTTGCCGCGTGAGGTAGAGAACAAAGGGAGTGAGTTCGAATGGCGTCACCTCGTTTTCGCCCACACTGCCTGCTGGCTTGGACTTTAACAGCTGCAGCTGATTGTTCCATGGCTCGACCTTGATGCGCCCGCCGATCGGCAGCGCAGCGATAACGTTTTCCCCCGCTTTTGCTCCCGACACCTGCGCGATGTGCGCCGCGGAATTGCTGCTCAAGCCTGTCGCGACACTGTTGCCCAGGTGCGGACTGACCAGATTCGGGATCTCCTTCGAACGTTCATTCAATGCTTGTAGGAAGAGTTGCGCGTTCCCGAGATGATCCTTGTATGGCGACTTCTTCAGTAATTCGATCCCCTCATGGGTCGCCGCTTGCTCCTCTTCCGGTGTGTGAGCAAAGCCGAAGTGATGGAACGTCTCCTTTTCGTCGAATCGCAGGCGATTGGTGAACGCAAATTGCGTCCCCATGCGATGCCCTAGCACGATATGAGCGAGTTCATGTGCGAGGATGGCCGCGAGGCTGGCCTCGTCAGGAAGCACATCCACCAAGCCGCGACTCAGTACAATCGTGTGCCCCATCGTGAAGGACTCCATCGTTGAGGTCATCAGAACGCGGCAGCGGACCGCCGGCTGGATATCGAGGTTATTTGTGACCTCGAGGTTGTTGATTACCGTCTCCAATACCTTATCGACTTCCCCATAGGGTGCCATCAAGCCCAGCTGCTCCATCTTGGCCGCGACATTGTCTTCGGCCTGGTGTCCCCAGGCGCGTTTCGCCTCCAGGGGCGAGTAGTCGTTTGCGGTTTCACTCTGATCCTTAACTGGTCTCGCTGTTTCCACCATCACCTTGCTCAGCTCTTGCTCTTCTCGATCGTGGGTTGGGGCATAACTCCAAAGCCGCGTCTGTGCCCGGAATGACTGGACCGCCGCGTTGTCGACTTCTTCGCTGTAGATGAAAGACGGGAGCCACTCGTTCTTCCCGGCGTTCGTTCGCCAACTGTCGAAGTTCAAGTAGTAACTGGTCTTGGACCGGCTGCTGTAGCCGCCGTTGAAACGCACGATGTGGTAGTCCTGATCCTCCACCCAGATGCGGCCGACGAAACGCCCCTTATCAGCCTTCGATGTGGGATCGACGTCGAAAACCAGACAGCGAACTTCACCCAGGAACTCGCGTCCGACGTAGTCAAACTTGTAATGCTGGCGGTCGAAGCCGTTTGTATCCAGATAGATCATTTGAAGAAAGCCGTTCGGGAGAAATTCCACCGAGAACAGGTTTCCCAAACCGCTGAACATGTTGCGTTTGGTGCGAGTGCCATTGATCAGCGGCTCGATCTCCACATCCTTCGCGAGCTCCGCGCGGCCGAGAAAATACTTATCGCCGTTCGGCACCACGCCTAGATTCTTGTTAGGACGGAGAATCTGAATGTACGTCTCCACCACGGGTGAGTATTGCCGAAGCGACTGCACTTCTGTCTGCTCTTGCGCCACGATCTTGTCCACAACTTGCGTCATGGCCGACTGTTGCTGGGAAGCGGCAGTCAGGGGAAACGCACCCAGCGCCACAGCCATCGGCAAAATTCTCAAGGCACGCATAACGCCTCCTAAACTGTAGGTGACGGATATGGCTGGTACTTAGGAGGCTAGGCCCCAGGAAGCGCCTTGCCACCTGTCCGGAGGGTTAGTTTAAGGACAGCGGTACTAACGGATTGGCGCCCTGAACGAAAGCTCGCTGGCATGCCTGAAAATTTAGAACACGCTAATTGGTGTGTTCTGCCGCTCCCTGATCAGCTAATCAGACATTGTGCCCTGGGCCGCTTTCGCTTGCACGGTGACGGCGTTTACCAGGACATGCGCTAGATAGGATCGCTGCTTACGTGGAGATGGCAGGAAAATGGATATTCAACTTAAAGCAAAGGTACAGAACCAGAATCGCGCCCAGTGTGGATAAAATGAGGCCGGCGGGATGATAGCGTTCATTTGCCGGGCGCGAAAACATGTGGGAAACGCCGCCGCCGATGACTGATCCGATGATGCCGAGCGCGACCGTCCAGAAAAGAGTTATGTGCACGTGCATGACGTCTTTCGCGATAACCCCTGAAATGAGGCCAATAAGAAGATACCAGATCAAGTGAAACATGCTTTTTCTCCATCCTTTGCCTGGGAGCGTCGTCGACTATTAGCCCGGGGTTGGCAATTCGCCGGAAATTCCCCATGTAGACTTCTGGCCTTGCAGCGTAGAGGCTCTCGGACGTGCATACTGTTCACTTTTGCGCACTTTGCGGAATTATATGGATCGGAGCCAGTAACTCCGGGGAAGACCGGTTCCCCGACCTCGGCGGGCAAGTTTCCGGTTGAGCTGGCAGCATTCATCAGGCACTAGCCGATAAGGTGGTGATATTCCCTGTTCTCGACACTTATTCCGATGAAGGTCAAGGTTCGCTTCCACGCCTAGTGGGTCAAATTAGCGGACAACTCCAGCTTCGTCCCGAGCCCCGAATACAAATAGTTTTCCCCATACGCCTTCTTCAATCGCGCAAACGCCGGCTCACCCGTGCAATGTCCCGGGGCAATCCTTTGCACCTTCCACTTCGTCTTTAAATTCTCCACCAACGCATCTATTTCTTCCGTCGGCGTCGTCACCAGGTGCAATCCCCCAAACACAATCTCCGTCCTCGGATCCACCACGCTTGCCGCTTCAAGAATCGCTTCGATCCCGGCGTGCGAGCACCCGTCTACCAGCAGCAATCCATTCGGTCTTTTGATCGCCAGCGTCAATTCCGGCAGCTCCAGCGTTCCCTTCTTCTGCGAAACTGTTCGCACCAAGAAAATTCCCGACGCTACTTCCGTCATTTCATTCACCAACACAAAATTTCCCTTGTCATACAACTTGCCCCATGTGAAATCTTCCGGCTCCGTTCCCCCGTAATACCGCATCTTCGTCGGCAAACTCTCATCCGCCCGCAAAAACGTCTTCGGAAGCTGTGCTCCCCCAAATCCATTCCCTCCATCCGCGGGCACATATACCTTAACGTTCGGATTCACACTCAGCACATATCTCAACCCGGTCGCATGGTCTGCGTGCCGGTGTGAGATCACCACAAAATCCAGTTTCGTCAGGTCTACGCTCAGCGCCTTCACGTTATGTTCGAAAATCGTGGCATTATTCCCCGTATCGAACAAAATCAGCTTTCCATCGTGCTCTACCAAGGCGGAAAATCCCCAATCCTTCGTCAGCTCCTTCGATTCCCCGAACGCGTCATAGAGAATCGTCACCTTATCCTGCGCACGGCAGGGAACTGCCGCCACCCACACCACCGCAAACGCCAAAATCCGCAAAACGTGGATTCGCAAAGAACACCTCCAACCGGAATTCCCGACTTAACCCTCTGGTTCGCGCATCATATGCTTTTCCTGTTTTGGGCACAACGAATCGGCTGCCAGAGCAGGCCCCGGCGTAATCAGTTGACGATTAGTTAAATTCCCGGACATGTAGTTTTGGCCAAAGTTCACTTGTACGGTAACCGCGTTAATCAGGACTTGAGGTCAACCCAAGGCCTGCGGTGGATTGTTCCGCCCAACCGCGGAGCAAGGCTTGAGCATTCTCCATACCTTGTTCCATTGCTCGGAGCACTGTCGCCGCGCGTCCTTGGAGTTCTTTCTCCCAATCGTATCTCGGGGCGTACATCTGCGTTAGATACAGAAGGTCCCTCTTTGCGTTTCTCTCGTTTCCAACAAGCGTCCACGAATACGCACGGGCTTCGATTACGTTCGGGTCATCAGGGTGCCACTGGAATGGATTCTTTCTGGTTCCGGGCTTTGCTTCAGAGAGTTCAGCGAGTTTCTTGACAGAGTCAACCACTTCGAGAAAGGAACGCCCTTCGGACTGAACGGCCTCCAATACTCTGCTTGCGACCTCGGGCTCAGTCTGGTCGTTAATTTTCCATCTCTTACTGCTTTCCAACCGCTTCCCGTATGTCAAAAACAAATAATCGTGGGGGATGTAGAGCGGCTGTGCAAAGGCTGTCAAGTAAAACGCACCTCGCTCCAGCCCGGATAGGTCGAGCAGGAAACCGCTTAGCACTAAGCCGTCGTGAATCTGGTACGCAAGATGATGGCGAGTGTTCGTTTCAAGGCCGGGGTTCGCTTCCGAAATTCTAGTTAATAGGAACCTGTATGGATTCTTTGCCAAAGACAAATCTCCATCGAATAGGAACCGATGCTACATCATCTGGAAGCGCATAACGACCGACGACTTGCAAAACGCGGCGCGAAAACTCGGTCAACTCCTGGTAAGTCGCCTTACCGGACATGCGCTTTTCAGGCCGATCCACTTTTCCGATTACGGCGTTTACCAGGCACTGAGGCTCTCCAGTGCTTCTTTGGTGATAATTCTCATGGACCGGCGGTCTTGTTGACTTCCGGGCGTTTACAATTTTCACCATGGGAATTCGTTCCGATTGGCCACTACTTGTGGTGATGGTTGTTCCGCTAACGCTTGCCGCTTACGGTCGTCATCTTGCTCAGTCGGCACCGACCGCTGCTCAAGGCTCTGCTGCTGACAGACAGGACGATGTGGCGGCAAGAATATTGCAAAGAGCAGACTCTTGGCGTACTGGCGACCCTCTACCCCAAGAGCTTCGCCTATTTCGCCACTATGGGGACGACATAGCTACAACCTCGGACAGTGACAGCTTGATAGCTCAGGTGAAAAATCCAGCTTTGCTTGCGGCACTTGTTGTTGACTCGGGGTCAGACCCTGAGTGCCGGGAAGATGCGCTTTCGCGAGGATTGGAGGTCGATGGACCCAAACAATTCTTCGACGTGCTACGCACTCAGCTTTCTACTGCCACTGCAAAGGACATCCAGCCTTGGGTCAACGAGGTCCGTGAGCGAATGTCACGGCCTCACGTTGTTGTCGATGCGTTATCTATTGAGGACCGGGACATGCCGCGTCAACAAGCTTTGGCAGTCATCGAAAGGGTTACCAACGATTTGCGAACGGGCGTGCCGTGGTCGAAAGTATATGAGCGATACTCCGAGGAATTTAGCTATCCGCCAAAACCTGACGGGAGCCAACGCACCAAAATCGGACTTCTCGGACATCTCGTCATTTTCCCGGACCCACTGTTGGGGAAGGGATATATGGCCAACATCACGCCGCGCAACTCGAAGTATGAAGTGGTCCAATGGCAGGGGCCGCCACCACCGCGACGGCTCTGGAGCCTAGACTATTTCGACTCGGCACATCTCCCGGCACTCCTGAAGGCCAATGTCGGCGATGTGCTTTCGCTCCGAAGCAAGCTATATCGCGAATATGTTCTGTACCAAGTTCAAGAAATCTATGAAGGCGATGCGGAGGAGCGTCAGCGGTGAAGAAGCAGGCATCTACGACACAACTCCTGATAAGTGGGGTGGTCTCAATGGGTCGACGCAACACTAAGCTCAAAGTCTAACTGCTGGAGTCTCATAGGCAAAAATCGCTTACAAGTGTTGAATCAAACGGAACACTGCCCTGGCTAGGTTCTGATCGAGTACAGCCGGTGAGATCGGTTCTCTCGAGGAAGTGCTGTTGGATCAGCGTATTAGAAAGTGTTGCGTCGACCGGTTGAGCTGGCAGGGGTTACCGGAAAAGTGGTTTCGATCTAAATCCACTTGGACGGCAAGCGCGTTAATCATGCACAAGGTGATTCTTTGAGCCGTGAACTCCCTCTATTCCAGACCATGTGGTACTCTGCGCTCAAGTAGAACGACGGCCCAGGGGTTGCAAAATTCATCGTCCGTCAAGAACTTCAATTCAGGAGGGAATGATCCATGACGAAGCAACGACTTGGTTTGCTGTGTGGGTGCGTGTTACTCGCGGTTGCGGGTTGGGCTCAGACGCCGTCCGCGAAAAAGAGCGGGGCAGCGGCGAGCGGGCCGGTGATGCCGGGCTCCGAGCAATGGATGGATATTCCGGCGGCAGCGCTGGTGGGGACGCCGTCGGTGGCGATGGACGGAACGGTTAGGATTGCGGTCCTACAGGGCGACCCGATGACGGCTGGCCGTTCGTACACACTTCGGCTTTCCTGCACGGACGGGACAAAGATTGCGCCGCACTGGCATCCGACGACAGAAAATGTAACGGTGATTAAAGGTGCATTTCTGCTAGGAATGGGCGCGAAGTGGGATGACGCCGCGATGAAAGAAATCCCCGTGGGAGGCTTCGCGTCCGCGCCTCCGCAAATGCGGCACTATGCTCAGTGCAAGGGTGACGGCGTAGTGCAGGTCAATGGAATTGGTCCTTTTGTCGTAAATTTCGTTGGGTCAGACGACCCGGGCCCTGCGAAGAAGACGAATTAGTTCTTCTTCCCGCAAGCCTGCTGAAACAGCCAGTCCGGTTTGTCGGTCCGTCGGAACTTATCGACAGACCATGCGGCTAAGTCCTGGTGAGTCGCACTACCCGACAAGGAGATTTTGCATCGATTTCACTTCTCCGGTAACCGCGTTAATCAGGACTTAGCCCAGATTCGCTTGCAATAGCATCCCCCGCAAACTAGAGTATCGCCTAGGGTTCCTGGTTGGGCGCTATTATCTAAAGATTTATAGAATCACTCGTTGCGTCGGGCTGAGTTGAATAAGAAACTCGTGTCCGCCTAGATGCCAGTCCAACTTTACGTCTCTCGTTTCGCAGAGAGCTTATGAGCGACCCAGCGGAATATTCGCCTCTTCGCAGACTTGCCGGTATCCAGATACCCTGGCAGCTGGTCGACAAAAATGCCTACCGTCGGTTGCCACTGCTGATCGGAAAGAGCGCTTTCATCGCTCTGCTGTACTACCTTCTGGTTGTGATCAGCATGAAGCTCCACTTTTCCACGTCAGGCCTGGCCCTGATTTGGCCCTCAAACGCACTGCTTGCCGCAACGCTCGTACTGAGCCCGAAAGGTCGCTGGTGGTTTTTCTTGCTTGCGATCATTCCCGCACATATAGCGGGAATGAGTTCCTATAACCTAGGTCTCTGGTGGCTGGCGTATCAAATAGCATTTAACTTAGCGCTGACAACTACATATGCGGCAATCCTGCAAAGGTTTAAGCCGGCAATACTACATTTCGAGGCGCTACGAGACGTTCTTATCTTTCTGGGAGTATCAGTCGCTGTTCCAGTTTTGATGAATTGGGTAGCCATCTATCCGGTCTTCAAGTTCTCACCGAGTAGTTCTGCTCTTCTCGCTCACAATTCGTCAGACGGTTTCTTTGCGGTGTGGACTAGCTGTTGGATCAATAACACCGCGTCTTTCATAGCTTTCGTTCCTGCGATTGTGGTTTGCGCTACGCGAGGCAGGTCTTGGTTTCGAGGATTCTCCTCACGACGAGTTGCTGAGGGAGCACTCCTGACCGTGCTCCTCATCATGGCCACTTTCCTAGCATATGGACGCATCGCCACGAACGGCTCCATGCTAGAAGCTCGCTACCTCATTCCGATATCGTTCTTGCTGTGGGCAGCGGTTCGATTTGGCCCAGCCGGGGCAAGTCTATCCGTGACAGCGCTCGTTTCTATTTCAAGTTGGTGCGCATACGCTGGGGAGGGGCCTTTCCTACGTTCCTTCTTCATCGACCGCGTCACCTCTATGCAGATAAGCTGGATCATGATTTGTGCTCCAGTCCTTGCTCTCGCTGCCGTTGTCCGAGAACGCAAGTTCGCCACATTGGCCTTTTTGAAGAGCGAAGGTCGATTCAGGCAATTCTTTGAGACCCAGCCGGAATGCTGCTACATGATTTCTCCGGAGGGCATAGTTCTGGACGTCAATCCGGCAGCATGTAAAGCCCTCGGTTACACCAAAGAGGACCTGATCGGCAAGGCGGTGTCAATCTTCTACGCTCCCGAGTCGCATGCCAAAGCGCGCGATCTGCTTGAGAAGTGGAAGAAGACGGGACGGCTTGAAAGCGAAGAGATAGTCGTACTAACTCGAGCTGGAGAAAGACGGGTCGTGCTCGTTAACGCGGGATCGGTAGTGGATGAGAAGGGAAACCTCTTGCATTCCACAAGCGTGCACGTAGATATCACCGAACGTAAGCGGGTGGAGGAAGCGCTTTCTACGTTGAATCAAAGGTTGATCGAAGCGCAAGAGGAAGAACGCGCCCGGATTGCCAGAGAGCTTCACGATGACATCAATCAGCGGCTTGCACTGCTGGCGATTAAACTGCAGAGTCTGCAGCAGAGTCTTCCCGTCTCAGTGGCTGAAATCCGCCACGCAATCGCCGAGGCGAGCACAGAGACGGAGGGTCTTGGGAACGATATTCAAGCTCTCTCGCACCGACTGCATTCTTCAAAGCTGGAATATCTTGGGCTCGCCTCGGCAGCAGGAGGTTTCTGCAGGGAGCTCTCAGACCGGCAAGGTATGGAAATCCGGTTTCACTCCGAGAGCATTCCGAAAGATCTTCCAAGGGAGATCTCCCTTTGTTTATTCCGGGTTTTACAAGAGGCTCTGCAGAATGCGATCAAACACAGTGGCTCCAGGCACTTCCAGGTGTCGCTCAGCGGTGGGTCGAGTGGGGTGGAACTGACGGTATGCGATTCAGGGATTGGCTTTGATCCTGAAGTTGCCGGGAGAGGGAGTGGTCTCGGTCTTACAAGCATCAGAGAGCGCCTCAAACTTGTGAATGGGAAACTCTTCATTGATTCGCAATCACAATGCGGAACAACGATTCTGGCTCGCGTGCCTCTCAGTCCCAAAACGAAATCTGCAGCAGCCCCTTAGAAATCCGCTCATCAAGGCCGTAAGGAGCCGCGTCAACTCCTGGTAAGTCGCGTTGCCGGACATGTGCCCCGCATCACTCTCGCACAACTTGACACTGCAGGGAGCCCAGACTATTGTCGCCCCAACTCTGCATGCAACGGGGAGTATCCTAAGCACATCCCGGAGGCATTTCATGAAGAGACTTTTCACGGTACTCAGCGTTTCCGCCTTAGCGTTGATTGTATCGAGCGCCATTTCGGCCCAGTCATCCCAGAGCGACCCACGTATCGGAACTTGGAAACTTAATGTCGCAAAATCGAAAGAAAATGCTCGCAAGAGCGAGACGCGGACTTACACACCGTCTGGCGACAGCGTTACGGTCCACATTGAGATCGCGAACGGCGATGGCAGCACGCAGGTCTACGGCTACACAGGGAAATCAGATGGCAAGGATTACCCTTGGACTGGGACGGTGCCTGGTGGGGCTGAAACCGTTTCCGTGACGCGCGCTGGGAACACTTTTACCTCCGAAAGCAAGAAGGCCGGTAAGTTACTTTACACGACAACGATAACGTTCTCCGCCGACGGCAAAGTCATGACCCTGACGACTAAGGGAACCGACGCGGACGGCAAGTCAATCGATGCGGTACGCGTCTACGATAAACAGTAACGGTTCCGTTGGGCGATATTGGCGGGTGGCAGCGCCTTTGCTCCGGTGACCTACGGTTTGCACTTTCGTTTCTTGGCGATTGGCCACGCCTGGTGGCGGGTGAGGCCGGGGACCGGACCGGGGGCGCCGCACCCTACGGTTTTCAAGGTGCGGGTTTTGCTCTTTCCCTTGAACGGTCAATGTCCCTGCCGTCCTATCTTCCGGCAACTGGCGCCAAGCAAACGACTTACAGTTTATACTTGACAAATAGTAATAATGCGTTATACTTCGTGTGTGGTCTGGAGCACGGCCCTTGTCCGGGCTCCCCCGTGTCATGTGCGCCCGCCGCGCGGTCCTTCAAACTCCCCCAGCATCTTCCGTCCCACTCAGATTACCACTTTATAAACTACGTCAGTCCCTAGCTCGTTCAAAATCAACACTTCCACGACTGTTGATTCCACTCCACTTTATCTCCTTTATCAGCAACACTTACAAAAAACCAGGGGGGAGGGTCCCTCCTCGCAACCCCAAAGTTTGGCAACTCGTCACTAGCCACTCGCCGCTGCTGCGCACACGCAGGAATACCCGCAACCCTAATCCCATCATGCGCTTAATTCATAACTTGCGGACACCCCCGGGGTGGGGGGTCTATCTCGAAAAATCATCCCTCCGCTTCGCCAAAACTGACTCGGCTCTTGGCAGGACGCGCCTCCAAAACGGCGCGAATCCCGTGCCGCGGCCGCAGCGTGATCGACGCCAGCGGCACCACCGGACGGCCCTCGACCAGCCGGAACCGGAATTGCTGCGCGATCGTTGCCAGCACCAGCGCCGCTTCCATCAGCGCGAACGAATTCCCGATACACTGGCGCGGCCCGCCTCCAAATGGAAAGTACGCGAACCGCGGAATCCGTTTCAGCAAGTCGCCTTCCCACCGCTCAGGGCGAAATTCATCTGGCGCCTCATACCATCGCGCGTCGCGATGCACCGTCCACTGCGCAAACGAAACGCCGGATCCTTTCGGCACTGAGTAGCCCGCAATTTCGTGATCCTCGATCGCCGTCCGCGCCGTTCCCCACGCGGGCGGATAAAGTCGCATCGACTCCGTGATGATGTGATTCGTATAAGCGAGCTTCGGCAAATCGTCGAGCGAAGGAGTGCGGCCGCCAAGGACGCTTCTCAGTTCACTATGCAGCTTCGCTTCCACCGCGGGATTCTGTGCCAGCAACCACCAGGTCCACGAGAGCGTATTCGCCGTGGTCTCGTGGCCGGCGAGAAAAAGCGTGATGGCCTCGTCGCGAAGCTGTTGATCGGTCATGCGCGAACCGTCTTCATCTTGCGCGGCCAGCAGCATCGAGAGCAGGTCGCCCGCATCGCGGCCCGCGACCCGTTTCTCCGCGATAATTCTGTACAGCACTTTTTCGATTTTGCGGATTGCCAGTTCCAGCCGGAAGTTCGCTGGCGTCGGCAGCCAATGCGGAACCAGAACAGTGCGACGGAAATCCGCGCCGAGTTCGAGCAACAATTCCATCGACTTGCCGACGTCTTGCGCATCACCTTCCACATCCGCATCGAACAGCGTCTTACCAACAATTTGCAGCGTGAGCCGCATCATCTCTTTGTGGATGTCGCGCTCTTCGCCGTCCTGCCATTCGTGCAGAAGCCGCTCGGTGTACTCCACCATCGTCGATGCGTAGCCCGCAATCCGCGCGCGATGAAACGCTGGCTGCGCCAGCCGTCGCTGCCGCAGCCAGAAATCTCCTTCGCTCGTCAGCAAGCCGCTCCCAAACACCCGCTTGTTGGCCTTCAGCACGCGACCCTTGATGAATTTTCGGGGGTGATTCACCAGCACGTCTTCGATGTGGTCGGGGTGATTGAGCAAAAGAATGCGGAAATTCAAGACGCGAAGGCTGACGAGATCTCCGTACTCGCGCATGAGGCCCGTGAAATAACCAAGTGGATCGCCATTGTTCAGTGGGCCCAGCGACCAGCGCTTGAGCCCGGTGGAAGGACCGGGAGGAAACTTGAGCTTCGCCGCAGAGCTCATAATTTCATGCTAAGGGCCAAGCGCGGCCACGTCAACGAAGCATCGGCCACGCATCGCCAGCAATTCATGGACGCAGTGCCCGCAAACGAAAGGCACTCCCTTTGTATCCAAGAGACACGCTCGAAAATCCAGCGGCCTCAAGACGCTCCCGCGCGGAAGCAGCCGCCACAGGTACAAACGTGCTGCGGATATGCCCAATGCGATTCAGCCATCCGTCTTGAATCTCAACCGCAAGAAACACGCCGCCGGGCCGCAGCACACGGAAGATTTCTGTAAATGCCAGCTCTTGCGCCTCTCTCGATTTCAAATGATGCAACACGAGAATCGCAATCGCCGCAGAAAATGTTTTTTCTGAAAATGGCAACGCTGACGCGTCTCCCTGCAGGACTGCGCCGTTCGTCCCGAGGTTCCGCCGTGCAATTCCGGCGGCAAACGCGTGGCTATACTCCAGGCTCGTCACGAGTGCCGCGCGCTTCCGCAATTCTTCCGTCGCCGCGCCCGGCCCTGCTCCTATTTCCAGAACGTGTTCGCCCAATTCCGTTCCGGACAAAATCCAAGGAAGCAAATGCTTCCGCGTCATGCTGCGCCAGAAGGACGAACCACAAAACCAGTTCTCAAACCGATTCACGGAGACACGTCCATTTCACAGTGCAGAAGAAAACGCCGCCGCGCATTTCTGAAAGGGAATTTTGCGCAGGCAACGCCTGCGCTATCGCTAAAACGCTCTCGATGCCTCATTTTTCAGTATTCGATTATTGCAGGCTGGCACGCACTTTAGCTATCGCAAGCAACTATCGCAGCATTGAACCGATTCGCCGCAGCGACGCTGCAAACTGGTCGGCGTTGTACGCCGAAGGATTTTCGAGCTGGCGGAAAAGCTCGTTGATTACTGCGCGCACTTCTTCCGCGTTGCCAGGCCTCGCATCCTTGCTGTACGCGATGTACAACGAGTCCATTGCCATCGCCGCTTGCTCCGCGGCGCGTTCGTCGGCAAGCGAAATATCTTCCGCATCTTCGGATATATTTTGCAATGCGCGCAACACAACAGCTCGATCGTATTGCATCGTCGCAAGCCGCTCCGCAAAACGCTGCGCCACCGGCGCGGCCGCCGATGCCGACGCGGCAACAACGTTGCGGTCTGGATTCAGCTTAGACATTTCACCAGAAACTTCGAGCAGCCTGCCATCGAGTTCTTGCGCGTTCGCGGAATCAATCTGCTTCGCAAGCAAACGAAAAACCACGAAACGCGAACTGTTCCACGCCGGATCGCCAGGACGCCGACTGTCGAATCCATGCTCCTGCCGCCAGCTATCTTTCGCCGGCGCGAGTGCGTGGTGGCACGCAAAACAAGAAAGCTCCGAGTACTCCGGCCACACATCTTTTTTGTCGAAGCGTTCTCCCTTTGCGCGCCACGTGAGGCGCTCCATTTCCGCACGGAGCTGAACCGCTTGGCCGGCGCTCCAATCGCGCACGCCGGCCCACGCTGCATCTTCGACAGGTTTGCCGGGAGCGGATTCGCGCGGCGATTTCCAGTGTCGCGGCATGACGGCGGAGAACGAATCCAATTCAAAAAAAAGATCGGGATGGCCGGCAGCGATCATTTCGTGGTCGACAAATTTTTCTTTCGTACCGAGGTGGCACTCGAGACATTTTTCAGTGCGGTGGATCACGTCGCGCGTGTCGCGCATGCCTAGCGCAACGGATTTTTCGTGCGGCCAGTCGCGCGTGGTGTGGGGACCCAGCCAGGCGGACGCGGGGCCATGGCAATTTTCACAGGAAACGCCTTCGGACAGTTCGAACGGGCGACCACGCTGCTCCGGCGTCGTATAGAGCGCATGACACGCCAAACATTTCGGCGCTTCTTCGGCTTTCGCGTTGAGTTTCAGGATGCGGGCGATGCGTTCGCCGATGTCTCCGGTAAGAGCTTGGTACGCGCGGCTGTGCTTGTCTTTGACGATCCAAGTGGAATATTCATTTTGCAGAATGCGGCTGCCAGCTACGGGTTTGACGCTGCCATGGCAGCTTGTGGCGGCGCAGGAACCCGGACCGATGTATTTCACGGGTTCGCCGTTCGAATCGGGCTTCGATCTGGCGTTCGAATCGATCTTCGAATCGGCAGACTTGGACGCCCCATCTTCGGCCGCGGATAACCGAAGAGCGACGGCTGGCAGCAGCAAGAGCGCAGCGCACAGCGCAGCGTGCAGCCAATGGGGTTTGGGGGCGATTCGCATTCGCGATGACGAATTCGTTCGCCCAATTATCGTTTGGAAGATGGGCCGGACGCGTTGTCTTTTTCGCGGCGTGGCGCGAAAAGGCAACGGGCCTCTATTTACAGGGCGGCGGGCCAACAGTAGTATGCAAGGGAATCCGAACTTCACCCCACGCCGGCGCCTGACCTGACCGGCGCTTTTCGATGCGAGATGCCGCGCTGTGATCTTCGACGACCTGCGAGCTATTCAGCTTCGCTATGGCTTCTTGCCCAAGGCGGAACTCGAAGCATTTTCCCAGCGCTCACGCACTCCCCTGTATCAAATTCATAGCGTCGCGAGTTTCTATCCGCATTTTCAGCTTGTGCCACCGCCCAAGGCGGATGTCCGCGTCTGCGCGGATATGAGCTGCCACTTGAACGGCGCTTGCGAGCTGCGCGCGGAATTGGAGCAGCGCTTCGCGAAGAGCAGTCCCGCCGATGTGCTGATACGCGACGTGTCTTGCCTCGGACGGTGCGATCACGCGCCCGCGGTTTCCATCAACGATGAGATTTTCACGGGCCTAACGGCCACGGCGGCGGAAGCGATTGCGCGAAGCGCGATTCTCGGCGAAGCGACTCCCGAACCGCATCCAGAGCACGCGCGAGTGGCGTGCGCCTCTGATCCTTACCCTGAAGGAGAAAAATACGGCGTGCTTCGAAAGCTGGCCGCGACAAAGGATTGGGATGGCGTGTTGGCCGAGCTGAAAGCATCAGAACTGCGCGGAATGGGCGGGGCGGGATTTCCGACGAGCATGAAGTGGGATTTGGTACGCAAGCAGCCAGGCGCGGAGAAATACATCGTTTGCAACGCGGACGAGAGCGAGCCGGGGACGATCAAAGATCGCTTCATCCTGACGCACCTGCCGCATTTGGTGATCGAAGGCATGATCATTGCGGGGCTTGTAGCGGGCGCGAAAAAAGGAATTCTGTACATTCGCCACGAATACCACTTGCAAGAGGAGATTCTCGGCGAAGAGCTCCGGCGCTGCTACCACGAAGGGCTGCTCGGGAAAAACATCGTGAAAAGCGACTTGTCGTTTGATTTAGAAATTTTTGTCAGCCCTGGCGGGTACATTTGCGGAGAAGAGACGGCACTTATTGAAGCCATCGAAGGCAAGCGCGCTGAACCGCGAAACAAACCGCCATTCCCCGTGCAGACGGGATTGTGGCAGAAGCCGACGATACTCAATAACGTAGAGACGTTCGCGAATGTGCCGCAGATTCTGGCGCGCGGCGTCGAATGGTTTGCAGCGCAAGGAAAATCGGGATCCCGCGGTTTGAAGTTTGTCGGCGTAAGCGGACATGCAGCGAAACCCGGGATTTACGAAGTGCCGATGGGAATCCAGATGCGCGATGTTTTGTTCGACTATGCGGGAGGAATTCGCGGCGGACGGCAATTGAAAGCGTTTGCGCCTTCGGGGCCGTCTTCGGGATATTTGCCGGCGTCGATGGTGGATGTGCGGCTGGATTTCAAAGCGTTGGCGGAAGCGGGGTCGATGCTGGGGTCGGGCGCGATTGTGGTTTGCGATGATTCGACTTGCATGCTGGATATGGCGTTGAACGCGGTGCGATTTTATCGCAATGAGTCGTGCGGGAAATGCGTGCCGTGCCGGGTAGGGTCGCAAAAGATGACGGATTTGCTGGTCCGGTGGACGCATGGTGCGGTTCCGGAAAAGCAATATCAGGCGGATCTGGCTTTGGTCGATGAACTTTGCCAGGCGATGAGCCTGACCTCGATTTGCGGGTTGGGGCAAATTGTGCCGGCGCCGGTGCAGTCGGTCTTAAAGCATTTTAGGGAAGAGATTAATGCGCATGTTTTGAAGGGGCAGTGTCCTAGCGGGATTTGTTTTAAGGCGGCGGCGAAGGCGGGTGAGGCGTCGCGAGTGGGGATTCGGCCGTAGTATCCCGCAACGGGTACCGAGGCTGCTTTAAGTGGAATGTGATTTTTAACACAGAGTTCGCAGAATACACGGAGAAGAGGAAAAGAAAGAGATTGTGAGCACGATTACGCGATTGCCGGAACTTGTTGAGATCACGATTGATGGGCGGCCTGTGCGAGTGGCCGCAGGGACGAGTGTGTTTGACGCGGCGCGAATGAATGGGACGCCGATTCCGACGCTTTGCCATCTACAGAATGAGACGCCGGTGGGGGTGTGCCGGCTTTGCGTGGTGGATACCGGGGCGCGTGTGCTGACGGCTTCGTGTGTGAGGCCGGTCGAGCCGGGCATGAAGGTGGTGACGAATTCCGAGAAGGTTTTGAATGCGCGAAAGACTTTGCTTGAGCTTTTGATGGCGGATCATCCTTCGCCTTGCGCGCGGCAGGAAAAATCCGGGGATTGCGAGTTGGAGACGTTGGCGCACGCGGCGGGCATCACACAGCCGCGTTTTGCGAAACGCACCGTTTCGCGCGGGCTCGATGATTCTTCCCTGGCAATTGCGGTGGATCACGATGCGTGCATTTTGTGCGACCGGTGCATTCGCGGCTGCGACGAGATCAAGAATAATTTTGTGCTTGGACGGATGGGAAAGGGCTATTCGGCTGGGATTGCCTTCGATTTGAACGCGCCGATGGGCGATTCGACGTGCATTTCGTGTGGGGAGTGCATGGTATCGTGCCCGACAGGCGCGCTGACGAACAAAACTGTTGTGGGGACGTCGATTGCCGCGGGGCCGGGCTCGCAGGGATTCGAAGCGGAAGAACTTTTGCAGTTGCCGGTGTTCAAGGGTGTTTCGGGGACGTTTCTTGAATTGAATCGCGGGGCAATCGTCAAACGGAGTTTTCGTCCGGGAGAGATTATTTGCCGCGAAGGTGAATTCGGGTCGACGGCTTTTTATATTTTGGAAGGCAAAGCGCGCGTTTCGCTGTCTTCGCCGATTGCACACGTAAAAACGCAAGGTGGCGCGAAAGGACTTTTCAAGAAGCTTACCAGCACGCTGGCCGCGCGAGATGCGGACGTGCGCGACGGGGAAGCACGCGACAGAACGATTCCCATCGATGCTTCCGTGGACCTAGCGTACGGAAATCCAGTGGCCGAGCTTGGTCCTGGCGATCTGTTCGGCGAGATGACGTGCATGAATTTTTATCCGCGGTCGGCAACGGTAATCGCAGAGACGGATGTCGTGGCGTTCGAAATGCTGCGAAACGTGCTCGACATCATGATGAAGAACAAATCGTTCCGAGCGCAGATAGACCAGAACTATCGCAAGAGAGCCCTGGAAAATCATCTGCGCGGCGTGCCGATGTTCGCGGATCTTTCGCCGGATTTTATCGAGCACTTGAAGGGGAGCGTGGAACTGCAGCGCTTCGCGCCGGGACAGGTGATCGCGCGCCAAGGAGACCCGGCGGGGAGTTTCTATCTGGTGCGCATCGGGTTCGTAAAGATTTCGGAAACATATCCCGGCGGAGAGCTGGTGCTGGCCTATCTCTCGCGCGGAGATTATTTCGGGGAAATTGGTTTGCTCGGCGGCGGCGTGCGGACAGCGACTTGCACGGCGCTCGACCACGTCGAACTGGTGCGCATCTCGGGTAGCGATTTTCGCGACATGGTGGAGCGCTTCCCAAGTGTGCGCGCGGGGCTGGAAGCCGTGGCAGCGGAACGCGCGGCGCAGAATCAGCAACGCATGCAGACAGTTCGCAGCGTGCCGATTGATCAGTTTCTCTCGCAGGGTTTGATGGAAGCGCAGAGTCTGCTCATTCTCGATTTGAATAATTGCACGCGTTGCGACGCTTGCGTGAACGCCTGTGCCGACGCGCACGACGGCGTCACGCGCCTTGTGCGCGAGGGTTTACGGTTTGAACAGTATCTGGTGGCGACTTCTTGCCGGCAATGCCGCGATCCGCTGTGCATGGTGGGTTGTCCGGTGGGAGCGATCCGGCGGCGGAATTCGCTGGAAGTGATTATCGAGGATTGGTGCATCGGGTGCGGTTTGTGTGCGCGGAATTGCCCTTACGGAAATATTAATTTGCATCCGTTTGATGTGATGGTGGAAGACCTGGAGCGGCCAGGGCGGAAGAAAGCGGTAGTGAAGCAGAAGGCGACTTCGTGCGATTTGTGCACGCATCTGAAGGAGCCGAGCTGCGTCTACGCTTGTCCGCACGATGCGGCGCATCGCGTGGATCCGCGGACGTTTTTTTCGGAAATGCTGACCGGTGGATCGACAAAGTGAGAGTGCAAGGATTTTTTCGTGCGTATTGACAAAACACAACGCGGATGGGCGATGGCATCGCTGATTATGGTGGCGGTTTTTACCGCGGTGTATGTGGCGTATGCGGTGCGTGCGCCGGAAGGGCCACGGGGCGGAAGCGCACTGGGTTTGACGTTTGGAGCGATTGGATTGAGCTTCATGATTTTCGCGGCGCTTCTGGGCGCGCGAAAACGAGTTCCGACATGGCGGATTGGGCGGGCGCAGGCTTGGATGCGCGGGCATCTGTGGCTGGGTTTGCTGAGCTTGCCTGTGATTTTGTTTCATGGAGGTTTTCATTTCGGCGGGACGCTGACGAGCATATTGATGTGGCTGCTGATCATTACGGTTGTGAGCGGCGTGTTTGGCGCGGCGCTGCAACACTACGTGCCTCGCGTGATGACGACCGACGTGAAGCTGGAAACAATTTATGACGAAATCGGAAATGTGCGGAAACTGCTGCGCGAAGAAGCAGACCACGGTGTCGAAGCGATTTGCGGGCCGCTGGGGCTCGCGAAATCCGAAAAAGAGGATGGCCAGCGCGCGGGTGGATTCAGCGCGGCGAGGGCGATGGCTGCCACGAGCAGCGGCGCGGCGGTGGCAGCGGCTGCGGAGACGGCAGTGCTGACCGAAGAGGAGTGCGCGCCGCTGCGGCAATTTTATTTTAGCGAGATGCGGCCGTTCCTTGAGCAGCCAAAGAATCGCGGATTGCGGCTTGGCGATGCGGATAAAGCGCACGGCGCGTTCAGTGGATTGCGTACGTTGCTGCCGCCCTCGGCACAGGCCACGGTGCAGGACTTGGAAGATATTTGCGATGAAGCACGGCAGTTAGTGCGGCAAGAGCGGTTGCATCGATTGCTGCATGGATGGTTGCTGGTGCATATACCGATTTCGTTGGCGTTGATTGTGTTGGGCGCGGTGCATGCGGTGATGGCGCTGCGATATTGAAGAAGTGGCGAGTGACGGGTGGCGAGAACACGAACAACCAAGAAATTGGCGCAGCGGATCGACCTGAATTATTTCAAGAGGCCGACGGCGCTGAAGCGCGCGAAGTTGTGGCTGAGCTTAGGACTGCCGGCGATCGCGCTGATTTGGATTGCGTGGCACGGCTTCGCGCGAGATTCGCGCGTATATTCGAGCGGGCGGATGAGCGAGGCGCACGCGGTGCTGGAGGCGCAATGCGCGGCGTGCCATGTGCAAACGGCGGGAGCGTTTTCGGCGAAAGCCAGCGATGGGGCTTGTTTGTCGTGCCATGACGGGCCGATTCACCATGCGGCGCAGACGCAAGCGATTGGGTGCGCGGAGTGCCACACGGAGCATCGCGGGCGAGTGAACCTCGTGGCGGCCAAGAATCAGAGCTGCGCACAATGCCACGGGAATTTGAAAACGAGGAGCGGCTCGCCGCATTACGCAGCATATATTGAGAGTTTTGAGGATGGGCATCCCGAGTTTGCAGCGCTACGCCCCCTGGATGGAATGGCCGCGCGCGATCCCGGAACGATCAAAGTGAATCACGCGATTCACATGAAGCCGATCCGGCGCGGACCGAACGGGCCGAATGTGCAGCTGGAATGCGGGGACTGCCACCGGCCGGCGGTTGCTTCCGCGGAATGGAAATACGCGGACGCGAGTTACACCTCGGCCAGCACAACGTACTCGAGCGAAGATTTGGTCTTCACAACGAAGGCTGGAGCGCTTCCACTTCCGCGTCCGGCTGCTCCGAACGGACGCGCGCTGATGGCGCCGGTGAAATTCGCGACGGCGTGCGCGGGCTGCCATTCGCTGGCGTTTGACAAGCGTTTCACGGAAGGCGTGCCGCACGATACGCCGGAAGTGGTGCACGCGTTTCTGGTGAGGAAATTCAGCGAGTATCTTGCTGCACACCCCGAGGAGTTGCGCGAGGTGCGTGATCCAGGGCGCGATTTGACGGGAAAACCGGTGCAAGCGGCTGTTCGCGTCTATACGCCGAATGAGTGGGTAGCCGCGCGGATAAATGATGCCGAAGAACTTTTGTGGCGAAAGACCTGCAAACAATGCCATGCGCTTGCGATTGGAGCGGGGCAGAATAATTTGCCGGCGGTCGAACCGGCGCGCACGACTGTGAAATGGATGCCGCATGCGAAATTCGATCATGATGCACACCGGGGATTTGCGTGCACGGGATGCCACGAAAAAGCGCTGAGCAGTACCGAGACGAGCGATGTGCTATTGCCAGGGATTGCGACTTGCAAGGCTTGCCATGCGCCGGGGCCGGAGCACGCCGAGTCGCGGTGCTTTGAATGCCACACGTATCACGATTGGTCGAAGCGAAAAGAAGTGACGCCCACATTTACGCTGCCGGCGCTGGGCACGGGCGGGCACTGAAAGCGGGCGGAGTTCGGCGCATTAGCGAAAGCCGTGGAGAGAACGCTGTTTCTGCTGGCTTAAATGTTGCGAGGAAACCTGGTTCGGCCAACGCATCCTCTCGATTTGTACGAAGACCTGCCGCTACTAGTCCAACAAACAGTTGCGCCATCATAACAGTATGCGCTCCTAGATATGGAGACAGATCGCATCACGAATAGCTTGAACACTCGTAGGGAACAAGTGACAGAATGAGTGCGAGAGGAAAAGGATGGGTAAGGAGGATGCCATGGGGGAAACGAGGCGCAGATTCTTGATGACACTGGCTGCGGCGGCGAGCTGTTCTGTCGTAACGGATGAGTCTATGTTCCCGCAAGTGCGAAAGAACAACCCATTTCCAACTCCGCCGGAGTCGGCGGAGACGCAGAATCCCGCCGAGGCAGCCGCGGCAAAATCCAACCCTCCGAACGCCAAGAGAGCGGCGCTACAGCAAAACGAAAAAGAATTTCGCGCCGAGGTCGATAGGTTGTGTCAGTTAGCTGGCGAATTGAAACAAGAGGTCGACAAGACGGTGACCACGGAAGTTTTCTCGGTGCAGATGTACAAAAGGACCGAGGAAATTGAAAAAGTTGCGAAGATGTTGAAAAGCAAAGCCAAGGGATAGGCGGCAAAGTTCAGGGCGCATCGCATGGATACGGTGGACATTCGGATCAGAAAGGCTTTGCCGGAGGATGTTCCTGTGCTGCGGCGCCTGATTGAAGCGTCCGTGCGAGAACTGCAAGTTCGGGATTACACGCTGGCGCAGATGGAAGGCGCGCTGGAATCGGTCTTTGGCGTGGATAGCCAGTTGATCGCCGATGGCAGTTATTTGGTGGCGGAAGCCAGGATTGCGGATGCGGCGACTGACTCGGAGATCGTCTCGGCGGGGAAAAAATCTGGATCGGAGTGGACCATCGCCGGGTGCGGGGGCTGGAGCAAACGCAAAACGCTTTATGGCGGCGACCGCTGGACGGGGCGAGAGGACTCGTTGCTCGACCCTAAGCGCGACGCCGCGAAGATCAGGGCATTCTTCATTCATCCGGCCTGGGCACGACGCGGCGTGGGAAGCAAAATTCTGGAGGCCTGCGAGTCCGCGGCTCGCGAGGCTGGTTTTACGAGGTACGAGATGGGCGCGACTTTGACAGGAGCTAAGCTCTTCGGCGCAAAGGGATATGTCGCGGTGGAGAAAATTGAGGTTCTTCTGAAAAACGGGCTATCACTCCCCGTGATTCACATGGCAAAGCGGGCGTAGAGGCAGTTGCTCCAAGGGCGGAATAGAGAGCGTGCCATTCCCCCTCCCGATAATTTACAACCCCTCACGGAACCTTTCTCCTTTCAGAACGTCTCCTAACTGTCCATCAACGCCATCGTCCAATGATGCGAGGCCCCTATGCATTCCTTCCTCTTTGACCTGCGTTTTACACTGCGCGAACTTCGGCGGCGTCCCACCTTCACGCTAACTGCCATTCTCTCGCTGGCTCTCGGGATCGCCGCCACAAGTGCTGTCTTCAGCGTCATTTACGCTGTGCTGATCGATCCCTTCCCCTATCCCGGCTCCGATCGCCTGATGGAACCCAGCATGCTCGACGCAGCCGGCCACGATCGCTATGCCGGCCTCAACGGTCCACAATTGGAACAGCTGCGCCAAGCCAAGTCTGTCGAAAGCATCGCCGGAATGGACTACTGGAATCTCACGACCACCGACGGCGATCTCCCCGAAGATGTCAGGGCCTCCTATCTCTCCCCAGGTGACCCGAATCACTGGGGCACAAAAGCCCTCATGGGCCGCTGGATGATGCCTTCCGATGCGCCTTTTGGCCAGGACGCTCAGCCCGTCGTCGTCCTCGGCTACAAATTCTGGCAGCGCTACTACCTGGGCGACCCCAACGTCATCGGCCGAACCATCCAACTCGTCCATAAGCCGTACACGATCGTCGGCGTGATGCCTCCGCGCTTCAAATGGGCTGACGTCGACATGTACCTTCCGCTCAAGACCACGCGCGACCCGCACATCTATTTCGGCGCTTCCATCAAACTTCGACCCGGCGTCACCACGGCTCAAGCCAACGCCGAACTCCTGCCCTATCTCCAACAGTTCGCCAAAGAATCGCCCGAGCGTTACCCCGAAAAATTTCGCGTCAATCTTCGCAGCATCACCGAACTCTACGCCAAACCGCTGGGGCCCACGCTCTATCTCCTGCTCGGCGCAGTCGCCTCGCTGCTGCTCATCGGCTGCGGAAACGTTTCCATCCTTCTTCTGGCTCGTGGCACGGAGCGCCAGCAAGAGCTCGCCGTCCGCGCGGCCGTTGGCGCAGACCGCGCTCGGATGATCCGCCAACTGCTCACCGAATCTCTCGCCATCGCGCTCGCAGGCACCTCGCTCGGAGTAATTCTTGCTTGGAAGAGCCTCGCTCTTATTACCGCGTGGCTCCCGCAGAATTCTTTTCCTGCAGAGTCCGTCATCAAAATGAACTTGCCTGTGCTCCTCTTCAGCGCAGGCCTAGCTTTCGCCACCGCGATTCTCTTCGGTCTTTCGCCGGCCCTCCAGCTTTCTCGCCCCGACATCGGCCGCCTAATGCAGAGCAGCGGCCGCCGCGTCATGGGCAGCTCGCACGCAAAACGCGCCCACAGAGTTATGGTCGCCGCGCAAGTCGCCCTAACGGTGCTCCTCCTCTCCGCCGCAAGCGCCGCAGGCAAAGGCTTCCTCCGCCTTCTGCACGCCGACCTCGGCTACGACCCTCACGCCGCCATGTCCGTCCCGATCCCCATTCACGAAAACACGCACGTCTCCTGGAAAGATCGCTCTGAATATTTCGAACAAATTCGGGCCACCATCGCCGCCATGCCAGAAGTCGTTTCCGCAGGCATCTCTACAAACGCCACTCCGCCCGACAGTGGCTGGGACACGCGCTTCGAAATTTTCGGCAGCGCCGCGTCCGAAAAGCCCGAGGCGAGCGTCAACTACATCAGCCCCGAATATCTCGACGTTCTGCACATCCCGCTCTCTCAAGGCCGCATTTGGGACCACACCGAAACCATGCGCGCCGCTCCGGTCGCGGTCATCAATCAGACCATGGCGCGCCAATACTGGCCCAACGGTGACGCCATCGGCCGTCAAGTCCGCATTCCTGCCATGAAAGACGAGCCGCCTTATTCTCCCGCCGCCGCGGGTGCCGACGGCTGGTTGCAAGTCGTCGGCGTGGTCGCGGACGTTCGCGATGACGGCCTGCGCAATCCCATCAAGCCTGCCATCTACGTGCCCTACACCATTCAAATGCGCATGTTTACGCAAATTTTGGTGCGTACCCGCGTGGCGCCCCTCTCCATCCTTCACGACATTCGCGCCCGCCTTGTTACGCTCGATCGCGAGCAGCAAGTCATGCAAGTACGCGACCTCGAAACCTGGATCACCGGCATGCAGGAATACTCCCAGCAGAAATTTATCGCCACCCTCTTCGCCATTTTTTCCGTTCTTGCTTTGGTGCTCGCCGCAGTAGGTCTTTACAGCGTGGTCTCTTACGGTGTTGCCACGCGCACCAACGAATTCGGTATCCGCATGGCGCTCGGCGCCCGAAGCTCCGACGTCTTCCGCATCGTCTTCTCGTCCACCGCCATCAACGTCGGCGCCGGCCTCGTCGCTGGCATTCTCTTGAGCATCGCTTTCAACAAAATCTCGACGCGCTGGGTGATGGAAAGCTCCCGCAACCCGTGGATCCTCGCCGGCGTAACGCTCATTCTCATCGCCGCCGCAGCGCTGGCCTGTTTCGTGCCAGCCCGCCGCGCTGCCTGCATCGACCCGATGGAAGCCCTGCGCTACGAGTAGCGCGCCCGCCCCGGGGGCACTGGTCCGTGCGTAGGGCCGCTTTAGAGCCTTGCGAAGGTGGTCCAGCACGGGTACGCTGCCAGAAGTTCTGTGAATCCAAACGTCTACATTATCGCTGGGCCGAACGGGGTGGGTAAGACGACGTTCGCACAAAAATTTCTGCCGAAGTACGCCAACTGCAGAGTTTTCATCAACGCGGACTTGATCGCGGCGGGGATGTCGCCTTTTGCTCCGGAACTGGCGGCGTTTCGGGCGGGGCGGCTGATGCTGGAGGAGATAGAGACACAGGCGAAGCGGGGCGAGGATTTTGGGTTCGAGACAACGCTTTCGGGCAAAGGCCACCTGCAACTGGTGCGACAGCTGAAAGAGCGCGGATTCGGGGTACAAATTTTTTATCTTTGGGTGCCGAGTGCGGAGTTGACTCTGGCGAGAATCAAGGAGCGGGTGCTGCGCGGCGGACATGATGTGCCTGAGTCAGTAGTACGGAGAAGGTTTGAGAAGTCGATGAGGAACTTCTTCGGACCATTTCGGACACTAGCGGATAGTTGGATGTTATTTGACAATTCCGGGGGGGGTCTTTCGATTGTTGCTTCGGAAGAGAAAGGAAGTCTTCGGATTCTTCAGGGTGAGCGGTACAATGAGCTAGTCGTCCGCTATGGAACACCATGACTAAGCCACCGTTGGACATCCTTGAGTTGCCTCTGCTAGAGCGCGCCGCTATGGCTATGGAGGAGGCCGTCAAGGGCGTCATCGAGGATCACATTCGCGAGGGGCTGCCGCTGTATATCTGGCGCGATGGAAAGGTCGTTGCGGTTCCGCCTGAAGAGTTACGTACCCTATCGCGGTAGTCACCCCTGCCCGAACTTAGACTGGTCTGTTCCCTTTTCCTTACTTCGCCACATCATTACTTCTTTCCTTCTTCGTCTCCCTGCTAAAATCTTGGCTTACCCTTTCCAGGAGCAGCCATGTCTGAAACCATAGATACCGCATCCATCCAGTCCCGCACCGAGTCCGACTCCATGGGCAAGATCGACGTCCCCGCCGACCGCTACTACGGCGCGCAGACCGCCCGCTCGCTCATCCACTTTGCCATTGGCAAGGACACCATGCCGCCCGAGCTGATTCGCGCCTTCGGCATCCTCAAAAAAGCCGCCGCGCTCGTCAACCAGGACCTCGGCAAACTCCCCGCCGACAAAACCGCGCTCATCACGCAAGCCGCCGACGAAGTCATCGCCGGAAAGCTCCACGAGCATTTCCCTCTGCGCATCTGGCAAACCGGAAGCGGCACGCAAACCAACATGAACGTCAACGAAGTTATCTCCAACCGCGCCATCGAAATCGCCGGCGGCGCCATGGGCAGCAAAAAGCCCATCCATCCGAATGACGACGTCAACATGTCGCAGTCCTCGAACGACACGTTCCCCGCTGCCATGCACATCGCCGCCGCCACGGAAACGCGGCAGAAACTTCTTCCCGCCGTAAAAAAACTTCGCGACGCTCTCGACGCTAAAGCCAGGGAATTTGCCGGCATCGTGAAAATCGGACGCACGCATTTGCAGGACGCCACGCCGCTCACCGTCGGCCAGGAATTTTCCGGCTACGTCAATCTGCTCGACCGCGACGGCGGCCGCATCGCGATGGCGCTCGACGGCCTTTACGATCTCGCCATCGGCGGCACCGCCGTCGGCACCGGCCTCAACGCGCATCCTGAATTCGCCGAGCGCGCCGCGACAAAAATCGCCGAGCTCACCGCCCTGCCCTTCCGCTCGCATCCCAATAAATTTGCCGCGCTCAGCGCCCACGACGAACTCGTCTTCGCCAGCGGCGCGCTAAAAACGCTCGCCGCCTCGCTGATGAAAATCGCCAACGACATTCGCTGGCTCGCTTCCGGCCCGCGCTGCGGCCTCGGCGAACTCATTCTTCCCGAAAACGAGCCTGGCTCCAGCATCATGCCCGGCAAAGTGAATCCCACGCAGGCCGAAGCCATCACCATGGTCGCCGTCCAAGTGATGGGCAACGACGCCGCCATCGGCTTCGCCGGCTCGCAAGGCAATTTCGAGCTCAACGTTTTCAAGCCGGTCATCATCTTCAACTATCTCCACTCCGTCGAACTCCTCGCCGACGCCTCCAACAGTTTCGTGGCCCACTGCGTCCAGGGCATCGAAGTCAACACCACGCAAATCGAACATTACGTCCACAATTCCCTAATGCTAGTCACCGCGCTGGCTCCCAAAATTGGCTACGACGCCGCAGCCCAAGTCGCCAAAGCCGCCCACCACTCCCACATCAGCCTCCGCGAAGCCGCCATCAAACTAGGCTTCGTCAGCGCCGAAGAATTCGATGCCTTAGTCAAACCCGAGGACATGACCCACCCATGAGTCGTTCGTGACGAATATGGAAAATTCCAAATTTATTCTTGAAGCCTTCAAGGAAAAACTCACGGGAGGGGACGATTGGGACCTTTGGGTGAGCGTATTGAATCTCGTGGTCGATGAGTTTTTGGAACGGTACGACCGCGAGGCCAAAAACCGGCATTGGGTTTTTCTCGCTGGTTCGTGTTCCCACTGGGTTAGGCCAAACCAATCCCGCTGGACTGCAGCTGGCGGATTTGCGTGGCCGGAAGGCTACAAGAATTCCTTACCCGAACTCGATTGGTCTGTGATGTTCGCTTACAGGAATCAATGCTGGACGCTCGTCAAGAAGCTTCCAGGCAAGAACCATGTTGTTTTTCGCGTAGCCGTACCGGCACGCACCGCTCGCCACAAGCAAGCAGCTGTGCACACGAAATGGTCGACAACCCAAAATCCAATCCTCTACGGATTCCGGAATCTAGAAGGCAATTGGAAGTGCGTCGCGGCCTCCGATGAACGAACGCAAGGGGGAATTCTGGAGATGACCCATCCGTGACAGCCTCCACAGGTCCAAACTCGGAACGCATGGACGACAAAACCGCTCTTCACACCGCGGCGCGCAGGTATTGTGAGGATCGTTTTTCGGAATGGACCCAGACCTACGCAGACCTTCAGGCAAAAGAAAATTTCCAAACAGAAAAGCTATTCAAGCCTGGTTGGGACTATTCAGAAGAGGCGTACGGAATCTTCCCACGGTATCGCTTCGACAAAGCCGCCAAAATAGAAGTGGAACGGTTAGTGCCGCATGCGAGCAAAGGTCTAGAGGAGTTGCGTTCTTTGCTGATCAGCGCATCCGATATTGCCGAAGAACGGCTCTGCGCGGAACTTAAGAACGAAATCGCTCTCAAGGCTTTGCGGGAGGAATCCGACGACTACAAGACATATGTTCGGGTCCTAAGTGAAGCCGACCTTCACACTGTCGCGCCGCTTCCTTTAAGGCGAGTTCTGACCATCGAGGAAAGTAAAGAACTCTGGAATCAGCTGAAACTGGTTTGGGGTATTGGAGGAGGCTATTGGTTCCCGCTGAAGGAAGGCCCTATTCCGGAGAAGATCTTGACGTTCCATGTGGATTATTTCAAAGCTGTAGACGGCGTTGCATTCTTACGAGATGTGCTCGCCAAACGCGGCGTCTCGCGCGTCTTTGAGCTTCATGAATTTGGGCCCGATGAACCTGACTATGAAATTGAGCTCTCGATTTTTGAGCCTGGATACCGATGGGGTGGAGAACAGTATTGCACAGCGGTGGGAGCGGACTGGGTCGTGTATGCTTCGCACGAATCCTCGATCACGCTCAGCGGAGGCTGGTTAGTAGAAATACTCAAAGAAAAATGGCCTGGATGTGTGAACCGTTCCTACGGTGGGCCATACTCGACAAATGATCTTCGAGGTACATGGAAGTGGGAATAAGCACTCAAACTGAACGTCGGGGGAATTAAGTGATCAACCGATTTACCATTATCGCTGTGCTGCTTTTCAGTTCGGGATGCTCGCTGTGCGCTCAGAATGAGCCTTCAAAGGCGACATACACGCTGAAGGTGACGCCGAAGACGGTGGCTTGGGGATATTACGATGCCAAGGCGGCGCCGGTGTTGCGCGTGAAGTCGGGCGACACGGTGCAGGTCGATACGCTGATTACGAATAGCCCGAAGCGACTGGAGGAGGCGGGGTTGCCGCCGGAGCAAGTCGAGCAATCGCTGCGCGATATTACCGACCAGGTGAAAGACAAGGGGCCGGGCGGGCACATTTTGACGGGGCCGATTTATATTGAGGACGCGCAGCCGGGCGATGTGCTCGAAGTGAAAATTCTGGCGATCAAGCTGGCGATTCCTTATGCGTACAACGCGTTCGGGCCGGGGCGCGGCTACATCCCCGACGACTATCCCTACGCGAAAATGAAAATCATTCCGCTGGACGAAAAGCGCATGATCGCGAAATTCGCGCCGGGCATCGAGATTCCGCTGCGTCCTTTTTTCGGCAGCATGGGCGACGCGCCGCCGGAAAGCGTAGGCAAATGGAACAGCGCGCCGCCATGGATTATGGGCGGCAACATGGACAACAAGGACTTCGTCGCGGGCACTACGCTCTATCTTCCCGTGCACGCGCCCGGCGCGCTCTTTGAAGTCGGCGACGGCCACGCCGGCCAGGGCGACGGCGAAGTGGACATCACAGCGCTTGAAACTTCGCTTGTCGGCACATTTCAATTCATCGTGCGCAAGGACATTCACCTGAAGTGGCCGCGCGCCGAAACGCCCACGCACTACATCACCATGGGCCTCAACGACGACCTGAACGCCTGCGCCACGCTCGCCGTGCGCGAAATGATTGATTTTTTGGTCACCGAAAAGCATCTCTCGCGCGACGACGCCTACATGCTAGCCAGCGTCGCTGCCGACCTCCACATCACCGAGCTAGTCGACGGCAACAAAGGCGTCCACATGATGATCCCCAAATCCATCTTCGTTTCCGGGTCTGCGAAATGACCAACGCCACAAACTGTCATCCTGAGCGAAGCGAAGGATCTCTCTTCCATCGCTGCGTCTTGGCGAGCATTCTTTTTGCCGTTTCCACCGCCCCTGTAGTGGCGCAGCATGCTGCGCCACTACAAGCAAGGTTGCTCACGTCCACGCTCCCTCCACAAACCATCAGTCCGGACTGGTGCAAGGCGCTGCCGCGACCGGAATACAAATCGCTCGAACGCGTTCTCCCGAACGATCCGTGGTTTGAAGTTTACAAAGTCGCGCCCGGCGTCTTCGCGATCTACGAACCACACCAAGCCGAAGAAGTCATCTCGTATCTCATCGTCGGCACCAAGCAAGCGCTGCTCTTCGACACCGGCATGGGCATCGCGAACATCCACAAAGTTGTCACGCAATTGACGAGCCGCCCCGTTGTCGTGCTGAATTCCCACACGCATAACGACCATGTCGGCGGCAATTCCCTCTTCACCTTCGTCTTCGGCATGGACACGGAATTCACGCGCGCAAACGCGAAAGGCTCGCGCGACGACGCGCAAGAAGAACTCGCCCCCGGCATGATCTGCGGCAGCCTGCCCAAAGGTTTTGATCCTAAGACCTACGCCACCAAGCCCTGGCACGTTTCGCTCTTCGTGAAAAACGGCTTCAAAATCAATCTCGGCGGCCGCGTCCTCGAAATCATTGCGACGCCCGGCCACACGCCCGACGCGATCTGCCTGATCGACCGCGCTAACGGCCTGCTGTTCACCGGCGACACGTACTATCCCGGCCCGATCTGGCTCTTCCGCCCGGAAACAAATCTCGACGCTTACGTCGCGTCGGTGAAATGGATCGCCGATCTCGCGCCTGATGTGAAAGTTGTCCTCGGGGCACACAACGTGCCCGTCGCCGATCCGTCCGTGCTGCCGCGGCTGCTTACCGCTATTGAGGCTGTGCGCTCCGGAAATGTCGAAGCCAAACCGCTCGAAGGCGGCAAAGCCTCCTACACGACGGACGGCATAACCTTTCTTCTCAAGGCGCAGCCTGCGGGGGTAAAATAACGGCATTGGACGACTGCCATGGGCGCATACCTTCGACGAAATTGCTGCCTCGCCCTCGCCGGATTCTTTTTGTGCTTCGGCGCAGCCGCGCAATCACAAAACCCGCAATCGCAAAACGCTCCGCCGAAGGACACAAAATCGCAAAAAAAATCCAAGCATGCCAAGCCGGTGGAAACCAGCATCCAGAATTACTACGGAGGCGTCTTCTTGGTGGGCGACGGCGGCATTCCCAACGGCCCGTGCTTCCGCATCAACGGCCGCGTCACCTCCTCGGGATTTTTTAACGATCTGAAGTCCTACGACAACGATGAAGGAACGATCTTTCGCCTAGGCGCGGCGGAGGTCACGCAGTTCCCCGACAAGCTCCTGCTCTCGCTGAGGATCCGCGATCAACCGTGCGGCTTTGGCCTTCAGCCGGTAGGCACCGGCGTCTATCTCACACAGGAAACCATGCACTCGATGAAGCTTACGCTGTATTGGAAACACGGTGTGGATCTGCGGCCGGCTGAGAAAGTGGCGATTGTGAACGTTTCCGTGGATCCCATCGAGCCGTACGCAACGAATCTCGCGGCGGAATTGCCCAAGCGGTATCTTTGGTCTTACGAATTCGGCATTCCCGCCGAAGGCGTTCCCTTGACGGACAGCCTCGTGCTGGTTTTTCGCACGGCCGACGGCCACATAGTCGCGCGCGTCGCCGCGCGTCTCTAAAGCTTCAGTTCTGAATTCCCCGCGCAGGAGAATAAATGAACTCGGTTTCTCTTCAACCCATCGAACTGACTTTATCTGGCTCGATCTTGTAGAGGACGCGGACTTCGCCGGGCTGGCGGAACGGGTAGACGGGCTTACCGAGATATTTTTGCGAAAGCTTGTTGATGTGGTCGTCGGCGCCGTTCTGTGTGATCTCTACGACGCGACCCCGGATCTCGAGATAACGGTAGGGATTTGCCGGATCCTGGAGCGAAACCGAAACGCGGGGATCGCGGCGGACGTTTTTATCTTTCACACGGCCGAGTGCGGAATTAAACCGGACGTACTTCCCGTCATAGTCCACCCAAATCGGCGTAACTTGCGGGCTGCCGTCCTTCATGATTGTGCCGAGATTGCCGAACGCCGGCTTTTCCAATAAGTCGGCGTATTTCTCTGGGATATTTTCTGCCATGGTTTCCTCCTGACGATTCTATGAGCTCGCGCTGAACACCGAAACTGTAGCACGCTCGAAGCGCATGGCGCAGCATCGACCCGCATTTACGGAGTGCAGAGCACCATGCACGCGCTCAAAGAAATTGTATCTCCGGCGCGCGGCCCAGCGACATGAGAGGCGCTCCTGTGAGTTTCTGCAATCCTTCGATATCCCATCCTGGCGCAATCTCACGCAGCATCAAGCCTTCTGGTTTTACGTCGATGACGGCCAGATCAGTGACGATGGTATCGACGCACGCCAGTCCCGTCAGCGGATAGGTGCACTGGCGCACGATTTTTGGCGCGCCTTCCTTGGTGGTGTGTTCCATGCAAACAATGAGCTTCTTCGCGCCCGCGGCAATGTCCATCGCGCCGCCGATCCCGCCGGAGCCTTTGGCGCCGGGAATTTTCCAGTTGGCGAGGTCACCTTTTTCGGAGACTTGAAATCCGCCGAGGACAGCTACATCGAGATGGCCGCCGCGCGACATGAGATGGGCATCGGCTTGATGAAAAAAAGATGCGCCAGGAATCAGCGTCACCGGAACTTTCATGGCATCAACCAAGTCGTAGTCTTCTTCACCGGGTCTGGCGCGCCGTCCCATGCCAAGAATACCGTTCTCGCTATGAAAATAAACTTCGACATTTTTCGGCAGATAGTCGGCAATCAGATTGGGGATTCCCCAGCCAAGATTTACGTACGCGCCGTCGGGCAATTCCAGGGCGGCGCGGTGCGCGATCTGTTCGCGAGTCAGCCGCGGCTTATCCGGCATAGCGGACTCCTTTGGCTTGCACGATGCGATGCACAAAGATCGCGGGCGTCACGACATGCTCCGGTTTGATTGCGCCGATGGGCACGATTTCGTCGACTTCCACGATGGTCGTGGTCGCAGCCATGGCCATGATGGGATTGAAATTCCGCGCGGCGAGGCGATAGGTCAGATTGCCGAGCTCGTCGGCAGTCTCCGCCTTGATGAGAGCAAAGTCCGCGTGAATGGGCATTTCGAGGATGCACCGATTCCCTTCGATGGTACGCTCTTCTTTGCCGGCCGCGACTTCCGTGCCGACACCGACGGTTGTGTAAAAGGCGCATAGCCCCGCGGCAGCAGCGCGCATGCGCTCGCAAAGGATTCCCTGCGGCACGAGCTCGAGAGTCACCTTCTTCGCCGCGAGCTGTTCTTGAAAATAATTCGAATGCGGGCCGGGGAACGAAGCGATCACGTGGCGGATCTGCCCGTTTTTGAACATTAATCCCAGTTCGCCATCGCGCGTTCCACAATTGTTGCTGATGGCGGTGATATCTTTTACGCCTTTTGCGGCCAGCGCTTGAATCAAGTTGTTGGGAAATCCCGCGCCACCGAATCCGCCGAACATGATGCGAGCGCCGTCTCGAATATCGCCCACGGCCGAATCCGGGCTCGCATAGATTTTGTTTCGCATGGCTCGCCGTATCCTACCAGACGCGGTGCAAGTCTGCAGGTGCGAGTGGGCGGACCGGCGGTGGCCAATAAATCCGGGCTGGCACCGCATGGCTCGCGTCGTCTAACATGGTTGCCCGACCATGAAACGCGGAACTCTCCTATTGATTTCTCTGATGGCGGTGGTGCTTGCGGTTGGCTTCCTGGCGTATTCGCTGCTGCATAACGGCGTGAGCGCAAAGGCCACGCCCTCTGCGATCGAAGTGATGATGGCGCGAAAAGCCAGGCACATGGCGCTTCCAAACACAGCCCGGGCGCTGACTAATCCCGTGGCCGCTTCCGAGGAAAACTTGCGTGACGCGCGGCTGCACTTTGCCGACCATTGCGCCATCTGCCACGGCAACGACGGCAGCTGCGACACGATGATGGGAAGCGGACTCTATCCCAAGCCGCCGGACCTGCGCCTCGCGGAAACGCAAAAGCTCTCTGATGGCGAACTATTTTGGATCATCGAGAATGGCGTGCGGTTCACCGGGATGCCTGCTTTTTCTACTCGCCACAGCTCGCCGGAAGATAGCTGGAAGCTCGTGCTCTTCATCCGCCACTTGCCGCAATTGACGGCGGCGGAACGCATCGAGATGGAGCGCAATAACCCAAAGAGTCCCGCCGACCTTCTCGAAGAACAGCAAGAGAATGATTTCTTGAGTGGAAAATCACCGGCGCCTCCTGCGGAATCGCATCATCATTAGCGGGTTGAAAAGGACTTGAGCATGGCGGGAAGCACGCGAGTTGCGTTTCCTGCCATCGTGGAATACTGTTTGAAGAGGCTCGGGCCCGAGGAGATGGCTATGAAAGTTCGCTTCGCGGCATTCCTATTATCGCTCGCCGTTGTTTGCGGCGCCGCTTTTGCGCACGGCGATTTGAAACACGTCAGCGGAACGGTGGAGAAAATCACTGCCGGTTCTATCTTCGTGAAGACGGCTGACGGAAAGTCGGTCGAGGTGAAGCTTGTTTCTTCGACCGTCTATATCTTTCATGCAGCAAACCAATCTGGGACTTCATCCGACGCCAGCCTGGACAAACCAGCGAAATTTGCTGACCTTGCGGTAGGCGATCGCGTGCTCATCCACGCAAAGCCGAATGGCGATACGCTCGAAGCTGCGGAAGTGAAATTTTCTGCTGCCGCAGCGGTGGCGACCAAACCAAAATCCTGAAGGACTCGCGAAGCGCAGGTGTGAGTGCGATCATTCTTCGACTAGATGGCATGAGTGCGTTTTCAGCACAAGCCAGACATGGCTTCCCTCCCCCAGTTCAAGCGTCCTGCCGGCTCCCGGCGTGACGTGCACGATAAATTCCACCCCGCAATCGACACGAGCGCGAACCAGTGTGCCGCGCGGTTCCATCGCCACGATTTTACCTTCGATTACGTTGCGCGCGCTCAGGCCATGTGGTCGCGAGGTTGCGAGCAAAATATCACCGGCGCGGATGGCGACGAGCACGCGATCCCCTGCAGCCGCGTAGCCCAGCGGCACTTCGATTTCGCAGCGGCTTTCCTCCAGACGGACGCGCATCACGCCATCGGCAACGCGCAGATCGACGACCGTCCCCCTGAGAAGATTTTCAAAACCGGCGGCTTGCGCCAGGCGTTTGTGCCGCGGCGCTTCCAACACCTCGAAGGGTGTTCCCGTGCTTAAAACGCGCCCATGATCCATGGCGATCACGCGCTCCCCGAGCGCGTCCACTTCTTCGCGGGTGTGGGTTACATACAAAATAGGGATACGCGACGCCGCGTTCCACGCGCGCAAGTCCTCGACGATCGACGCTTTCAGTTCAGCGTCCAGCCCGGTCAGCGGCTCATCGAGCAGCAACACGCGGGGTTGCGTTACGAGAGAGCGCGCCAGAGCAATTCTTTGGCGTTCGCCGCCGGAGATCTCCGCGGGCTTGCGCGTGCGCAGTTTATCCACACGGAAAGCTTTCAGGATTTCGCCCACGCGTGCGGCGCTCTGTTCGTGCGGCAAGCCATTGAGCCCGTAGGAGACGTTTTGCTCGGCGCTCATGTGCGGGAAGAGCGCAAGCGTTTGAAAAACGTAGGCGATGCGCCGCGCCTGCGGCGGACGGTTGACGCCGGCATGCGAATCGAAGAGCACTTCTTCGCCGGCAACGATGCGTCCTTCGTCAGGACGCGCCAATCCCGCGATGCAATCCAGCAGCGTGGATTTGCCGGCGCCGGACGGACCAAAAAGAATGGTAATGCCCGGAGGAACTTCGACGGAAACATCCAACACGAACGGCGGAGAGCCTTCGCGAGTTCGAGCCAGCTTTGCGCGCGCCGTCAGCATGCTCGATCCTATTTCGCAGTCCACGGGGTCCACAGACGGCGCCCGATTTGGCGGCCTACCTGGCGATTGACGGCGTAAACGACGGACAAAACCGCGAAGGAGATGGCGAGCAGTACAAGCGCCATACGATTGGCTTCCGCGTACTCGAGCGATTGCACGTGATCGTAGATATCGATCGAGACGGTGCGCGTCACTCCAGCCAAATTGCCGCCGACCATCAGCACCACGCCAAATTCGCCCATGGTGTGGGCAAAGCTGAGCACGAGCGCGGTTACGACGCCGGGAATCGAGAGAGGTAGGATGACGCGCCAAAACGTTCGCAGGCGTCCAGCGCCCAGGACAGCAGAAGCATCGAGAAGCTTGCGATCGACAGATTCGAAGGAGGCGATGAGAGGCTGGACAGCGAACGGCAAACTGTAGAGCACGGAAGCTAGGACCAAACCTTCAAACGTGAACGCCAAACCGTGGCCGAAAAAAGTTTGCCAGAATTTTCCGAGCGGGCCGTGGGGACCCATGGCGACGAGCACGTAGAATCCGAGCACTGTCGGAGGCAACACCAGCGGCAGCGCTACGATCGCTTCCATCAAAAACTTGCCGCGCCAATTCGAATACGCCAGCCAATAGGCGAGCGGCAATCCGCCCGCCAGAAGAATCGCGGAAACACAGAAGGCGAGCCGGAGCGAGAGCAGGAGAGCGTCCATATTTATTTTTTGGAGGAGCCCGCGGAGGGCGCGGCCGAGGCGGCAGCTGGAAACGTGAAACCATACTTCGCGAGCGTGGCGCGTCCGGTTTCACTTTTTACAAATTCCAAAAAAGCGCGGGCGCCGTCTTTGTCTATGGCGCTCTTTAGAACGATGGCGGCTTGCTCGATTGGAGGATGCATGTCCGCCGGAATTTCCCAGCGTTTGCCGTCTTTCATGCCAGGCGAAACGGCCAGGGACATAGCGACGATGCCTGCCTGCGCGTTTCCGGATTGCACGAACTGGGCGGCCTGCGCAATATTTTCTCCGTAAACCAGCTTGGGCTTCACTTGTTCATAGATGCCCGCTTTTTGGAGTGCTGCGACTGCGGCTCGCCCATACGGAGCGTGCTCAGGGTTGGCGATGGAGATTTTTTGCACGCTGGGGTCAAGCAACGTCTTCCATCCTAGCTGAGTTACGTCGACCGTGGCTTCCGCGGGCGTCCAGATGGCGATGCGGCCGACCGCATATTCGTAGAGAGTTCCCGGCTCGGCGAATCCGGCAGCTTCCAGTTTTCTCGGATAGTCGATGTCCGCTGAGAAGAACAGATCGAATGGGGCGCCATTTTGCAGCTGCGAGAAGAAATTTCCGCTCGAGCCGTAGGTTACGTCTACCTTCGTGCCTGTCTTCTTCTCAAATTGAGTGGCGACATCCTGCATCGCGAATTTCAAATCCGCGGCGGCGGCCACGCGGATGTTTTGGGCCGGCGCGGCTCTCGCGATCGGCAGGGCAACCAGAATCATCGCCAAAAGAGTTCGACGTGTTAACATGTTTTCTCCCCGAATCACAAGTCTCCAATTTATTGTTGAAGCTCGCAGACTGCGGAATAGAGTCCACTCAAACACGCAGAATCATTACTTCCGTAGACTTAATAAGCGCCGCGGCCCTTTCGCCGGGCTTGAGACGCATTTCTTTCGCGGCATCGGCGGTGATAATGGCGGTGATGTGCTGCTCGCCAATGGCCATGGTGATCTGTGCCAGCAAGCCGCTATATTTGACGGCTATCACGCGGCCATGCAGCTGGTTGCGCCCGCTGATTTTCCGGAAATTGCCGCGGCGCGTGGTGATATCTCCGCGCTCCAGCTTCTTCGGAATCATGCGGTCGATTTCGCTTTCCGGGATGCGGTGATGCCCGCCGGGCGTCTTTACAGTTTTAATTTTCCCGCGGTAGATCCACTGCTTCAGCGTGGGGTAACTGATTCCCAGGATTCGCGACGCTTCTCGCGGTGGCAATAGTGCGGCTCGGTACATCAAGCCCTCCTCATCCACGGTGTTCCATTTCGCTTAAACTGAAACCGTCATTGTAGTACGATTATATGCGTTTTTATCCGCTATTTTTCAGCGGTCCCGAGTGCCCCGCTCTTTATCTCTTCAGCAACTATCACCGAATTACCTCATAGGAGTCCGCCTGCGTCGGGTAAAGTAGCAAAAGAAAGAGCGAACGAATCTGCTTGGGAGCTACTCATGTCTCTCGTCGTAGCCAAACTGACAGCCGAAGATGTCCGCAAGGCCATTGAGCTTTTCTGGGCGGCGTTTTTGGCCAAGTCCGAAGAAGAACTGAACGATTTTTATGCTCCGGGCAGCACTGTATTTCAGATTGCCATGGGCCGCAGCGAGCCCGGGCGGCTGGGCGCGATGCGCCGTTCGCGCGAATACTTCAGTCCGGATACGCGCATGGAGCTGAAACTAAGCCCGATTGACGTCGTGATGTGCGGAAACGACGCAGGCGTCGCGAGCTACACGTTTCAATTCCAGGCGACGGGCCGCGACGTGGGCGGCAAACGAATGGCGGAAAAACTGGAAACAGTCCGGGCGACACACGTCATGCACCGCGACACGTCCGGCAAAGTTCGCATCGCGCACGAACATTTCTCCGTACCTGTCTCATAACTCGAACTTCATTCCACCCACAGCAAAACCGCGTTCGCTTTGCTGGAGGCGCCTTGGTAAAAGTCGCGGAGCAAACCGAAATAGTGCACGAGCTCCTCCTCGTCGTGATGGGGACTGTATACCTTCTGCTTCTCTGCGAATTCCGGATCGAACGCTTTGGCTTTCTCTTCCACAGGAAAAGTTGCGAGAGCGCTCGCTACTTCGGCCACCTGAGCCGGGGTCAGATACCTGGCCGGCCCGTATCCCATAGCCTGCTGCCGGTCAGGGAGTTCGGCACCGCCCATGATGGCGTTGCCGAGCGGCGGGTCGGCGGGCTCCCAACTTTTTCCGGTGAGCAGAAAATGAAGGCAATGCCAGGACTTGTGGAGACTCAGTTCTGCGCCGCCCTTATGTAGGCCGGGGAGTTGGGCTTCGATCTGCGCCTGCGCGACGGGGTGCTGGCTCATCACCGCCTGCATTTGTCTTTGCATTTCAGCAACATCTTCAGGAAGCGGTTGCAATCCGGAAAGTGCTCGCTCCCTAATCTTTTGACCTAAAGGGGACTTCTGTACTTCGAAGAGTCGCGCGTTTAATTCGCCGAGCGACTTGATCGATTTGAGGTCATGGTTTCCGAAGAGATTGGAATAGAATTTTTCAGGATTTTTCTTGTAGGACGCTAGTTCGAATTCGGAGACCTGGCGGAGTTTCCCTTCCATTCCCACGTTTTGATCCTCCGGATGAAGAGCTAATTTCGCAAAGGTTTCCCAGTTTTCAGCGTGAAAGCCATGCGTTCCTGCGTTTTCTTTTCGCCGCAGAGGGAGACGAAGGCTTCGCGCTCGAGGTCCAGCACATATTGTTCGCTGACGAGTTGCGGCGAGGTTAGCGGGCCCCCTGCCAGGATGTTTGCAAGCTTACGTCCTACGTGCGCGTCGTAGTCCGTAATGTAGCCGCCGCGTTGCATCATGTGAATCACCAGCTTCGCGCCTGCCAGGAATTGTTCGCCGAGCACTTTGATCTGTGTGGTCTGCGCGCCTTCTTGCCAGCTCGCCGCGAGCGGTTTGTATCCGCCGCGCACCAGAGCCAGTGCCGCTTCCTTTGCGTCGCCGACGAGGCGGTCGCGGTTCATCGAAACGCCGTCTTCGCGCCGCAGGAATCCCAGGCTGCGGCCCTCTTCCGCGCTGGTGCCCACTTTTGCCGTTGCAATCGTTTCGAAGACGGGCTTCATCGCGTGAAACAAATCCAAATCTTCGCCGCCGGCCGCATGCTCGTTGGCACGGATGAGCATCTCCTTCGTTCCGCCGCCGCCGGGAATCAAGCCGACTCCAACTTCAACCAGCCCGATATACGCCTCCGCCGCCGCTTGAATTTTCGTCGCGTGCAAGCCGATTTCGCAGCCGCCGCCAAGCGCCATTCCTTGGGGAGCCGCCACTACGGGCTTCGGCGCATATTTCAAACCGAGGTTCACATTTTGAAATTGTTTCACGCCCATGTGCAGCTCGTCCCACTCCTGTTCCTGCGCCGCGACGAGCATGAGCATCACGTTCGCGCCGACGGAAAAATTTGCGGCCTGGTTGGCGATGACCATCGCGTCAAAATCGGTGTCCAGCCGCTTCAGTCCCTTGTGCAGCATGGACATCAAGTCCGCACCGATGGCGTTCATCTTGGCGTGAAATTCGCAGCAAACGACGCCGTCGCCGAGATCGATCAAGCTTGCGCCAGAGTTGCGCTCTATTTCGCGCCCCGCCTCTTTTTGCGACTTTAGAATAACGATTCCCGGTGGTGTTTCGAGCGGCTTCGATGCGACGCTCTTCACATCGAAGACCGTCGTCTTGCCCTTCTCGGATTCGTAGAATCCTTTTCTGCCGGTCGAGAGCAGTTTTTCGATCAGCGGCGGCCGCGCGCGCCCTTCCTTCTGAATTTGCGCAGCGAAGGCCTTCACGCCAATCGCGTCCATCATTTCGAATGGGCCCATCTCCCACGCAAAGCCCCACTGGAGTGCATGGTCCACATCAACAACGCTGTCCGAAATCTCCGGCACGCGCCGCGCCGCGTACAAACACATCTCCGATAGCCCGCCCCAGATGAACTGTTGCGCCTTGTCGCCTTTTTGCCCTTCGAGTACCGGCCCGACCAACGCGCGCAGGCGCTCTCGCGTGTCCTCAATCGCTTTCCCCATTTCGAGCGAAGCAAATTTCACTTTCTGGCGCGGGCGGTACTCCATGGTGTTCACGTCCAGCGTCAGAATTTCTTTTTCGCCTTCCCCCTTCACTTTCTTATAGAAACCTTGGCCCGTCTTGTCGCCCAGCCATCCGCGCCGCGCCATCTCTTCGATCAGCGCCGGCACTTTGTACATTTCGTGCGACTCGTCGTTTGGCGCAGTTTCGTAAATGTTCTTGATGACATGAACGAGAACGTCTAGCCCGACGAGATCAGCCGTGCGAAACGTCGCGGATTTCGGCCAGCCCACCGCCGGACCAGTGCAGGCATCCACTTCTTCGACGGTCATCCCCAGAGTAGTCATCAGTCGAATTGCATTCAGCATCGAATAGGTTCCGATGCGATTGGCAATGAAGTTCGGAGTGTCCTTTGCAATCACCACGCCCTTGCCGAGCCGCCGGTCACAGAATTCGCTGAGCGTCTCCAGGACGTCGCTGGATGTTTTCGGCCCGGGAATCACTTCCACCAATTTCATGTAGCGTGGCGGATTGAAAAAATGCGTCCCCGCCCAATGCTGCTGAAACTCCTCGCTCATGGCTTCCGCGATCAAATGCACAGGTAATCCGGAAGTATTGGTAGTTACGATCGCGCCTGGTTTGCGGAATTGCGCCACACGGGACAACAAATTCCTCTTTATTTCAAGATTTTCCGCCACAACTTCGATGATCCAGTCGGCCTCGGCGCACCGCGCCAAATCGTCCTCAAAATTTCCAATGGAGACTTTCTCTGCCAGCGACGGCACAAAAAACGCGGCCGGCTTTGATTTTTTCGCGGCCTCAAGCCCTGCGCGCACAATTTTGTTGCGGTCTCCAGCAGGCGCACCAGACTTCAAATCCGGAGGAACAATGTCCAGCAGAATGCACGGCAACCCAGCGTTGGCCAAATGCGCGGCGATACGCGAACCCATGGTCCCCGCGCCCAACACTGCCGCCTTCTCGATTCGACGTTTCATGGCTTGCCTTTTCCGGTGCTCTCTCGAGAGATTGAGACGAGTGGACAGGTTACAAAACCGCCATCCCCTGGTCAAACGAACTATGGCCCCGCCGCATAGCCCGCGTTAAAGTATTGTGAGAATGAGCCCAGGCAAAGTGACTGATGCAATTGGCTGGCTCCAGTCCGCCAAGGAAAGACTGCTCTCTCTGGCCGAGCCTGACGAGCGCAAACCCACGGAGCGTCCTCGCGTCGGCCTCGCGCTCGCAGGCGGATTTGCCCGCGGCATCGCCCACATCGGCGTCTTGCGCATCCTTCGCGAGGCTGGTATACCCATCGACTTTGTTGCAGGCACGAGCGTGGGCGCATTGATAGGCGCGGCTTTTTGCGCCGGCACAACTCTCGACGAGATGGAGCGCATAGGAGCAACCACCAGCTTCACCGATTTCGGCCGCTGGACGCCTTCCTGGCTGGGCCTGGCCACCAATCAACGCCTGGAAAAATTTCTCACCAAGTTCACGGGAATAAAGACCTTCGAAGAGATGACCATTCCGCTGGCGATCGCCACGACGGACATCAACGCGGGTGTTTCCGTCTACTACACACGCGGCCCTGTCGGCCTGCCGCTGCGCGCGTCTTGCGCCTATCCGGGGCTCTTCGTGCCCATTCAATACGAGGGCCGCACACTGGTGGATGGATTTCTGACTTCGCCCGTTCCTGTGGAAGGCGCGCTGCTTCTTGGAGCTGACGTGGTGATTGCCGTTTATCTCGAAGCGGGAAACCTCGAGCAGCCGCGCACTTTCACTGACGTGCTCAGTCGTTCCTTCAACATCATCCAGCGCCACACCGACCTCACTTGGCGCCAGCAGGCTGACGTCATTATTGAGCCAGACGTAAAACCGTTCGTTTGGGATGATTTCACGAAGACGCCGGATCTGGTCGCGGCCGGCGCGAAGGCCACCCTGGCAGCTTTGCCCGAGATTCGCGCAGCCATCAGCGGCGCCGAGCGCGACTCCGCCGCCTAGAAATAGCAAACCGGCCCGTCTCCACTCCATTTCAAGCCTACATTGCAGACTATTCCGGCGTCACACGCACAACCACGGGCTGGCCCTCGCCTTTGCCGCGCTGCGTAAGCCACGCGCCCAACCCTTCGGCAAAGCGCTCCGGTGTCAGACGGAAACTGGCTTCGACCTGGCCATCCGCCAAGGGAAGCGTGTCGTCAAAATCCGCGGAATTCGTAAAATTGCGCATGCAGAATTGATCGAGCCAATCAAGCGGGCAGGCGCGGCTCTCGCCGCCAATCACGACATCTACTTTGAATTTTTGTGCATACACTCGGCCATCATAACATTGTGGCGAGCGAGTTTTTGGCGGGACGAAAACAACCGCTAGTTACGAGATGCGCGGGCGCTTCACGCTGTGCGCCAAGCCGACGCGCTCCAGCGTCCAGATGAAGTACCAGCCGATATCCGTCTGCCACCAGCGCAAGCCCAGGCGCGCCGAGCCCGCGTGCGAGTGATGATTCGCGTGCCAATTCTCGCCCCAGGCAGTAATTTGGAAAGGACCAAGCCACCACACATTCATGCTGGAGTCCTCGATGCCCTCTTTGGCATGTCCGAGATGTGTGAGGCTATTGACGAGGCATTGCATGTGCAGCGTGTAGACCAGGCGAATCGCACCGATCCAGAAGAAACCCATCCATCCGAAGCCAAGCAGCGGCCCTGAGAAGATCGAAAGCACGATTACCGGCGTTTCGAGCCAGCCCCATGCTGTATACATGCCGCGTGTCAGTTCCGGCGCCCAGCGCTTCTTATCCGCAGGCTGGGTTTGGTAAAGCCACCGCAAGTGCGCCCACCAGAAGCCACCTTGCTTGGGACTGGAGATATCGTCAGGCGTGTCCGTCACGGAATGATGCAGCCGGTGATAAGCCACCCAGCTTGCAGGATGCCCGGAACCGTTGAAAACCGCCCAAAAAATAAGAAACTGCTCGACGAACTTATTCACCTTGAGTGTTTTGTGGGCCAGTAACCGGTGATAGCAAACCGTGGTGCCAAGCCCTCCGAAGGCAATGAACAGCAGCGCCAAACCAACAACTTTGAGGCTAGGCAGAGGGAATAGAATCAATCCAACAATCGCGAGCCCGTGAATCAGGACGAGATATGCGAAGACGCCTTCTTTGCCGTGGACTGGTTTCCAAAACGGACGTTCCCACGGCCGTGCTTCCTGTGTGGCGACTAATTCCATGATCTCTCCGGCGGTCTTCTTAATTGATTGCGTGAATGCCTGGTGTGTCGAACCTGATAGGCAACCTTACAATACCATTTTTCCTGTAGGAGCGATGCAAATCTGTTCAGAATCAGACACTAAAAAGGAACCTGTTCTGCAGCAAGTTCATGGCTCGCCCCGCTGAATTCGCGCCCATGAGCACTCCACGATACTTTCCAAATGGATAGAGGCGCGGACTCTGCTCTCCGGCGCTAGGTTTACCCAAGAATTATATTTTGCTTTGCTTAAAGCCACTCAGGAAATGTGAAGAGAGAGCTGTTCGCGGCACGCCATGGCGGCTACAAAAAGGGTTTCAAAAAGAGGGAAAATCCGGCCTTATCTCTGGAGATCTCGCAACGCATCATTCAGTTCCACCAGGTTCGAGTCCAGCCGGTAAAAACCAGGGCGCCAGTTTCCAACTGACTCTTCGGCAGCGAATTTCAGCACGGCAAAATCCCCCGCTCCGCCCGAACCTTCGGCCAGGCTAGGAAAGTTTTCGCCAAAGAACGTGGCAGGGTGCTTGCTCACCACACGTTCGCATTCATTTACGGAGAGCACCGCTCGCAGCATCCCCTGATTTTTGGCATGCGGTTGGCAAAAGTAGAGGTTTGGCATACCTGCGCATCATCGGCAGAAACGCGAAGAACTGTAATAGTACGTAAGTCCCTTTGTTGGAGCAGAAGCGCTTAGGCGCCAACCCCCACCGCGCGGCGTTCGACTTTCTCCCCTACTTTCGCCTCATTTTGTTCGTTTTTATGGTCCCCAACGCGGCTGACACGGGGTAGAATCCCGCCACTGCCATCCGGGGAGGAATGCGTGGAAGACGAGCGGCGCCGAACTCCCAGGTTTCCCTTCACGGCAGCGGCCGAGATTCTTGAGAAGGGCGCGTCCGCCGGCATTTCCGCCCGCCTGACGGAACTGAGTCTCTACGGTTGCTATGTCGAAATGCCCGACCCACGCCCCAACGGCTCGCAAATCCTCCTCAAAGCCCATTCCGAAGGACGCTACTTCGAGTCCCAAGGTGGGGTGCTCTACTCCCAGCCGGGCCATGGCATGGGTATCGGCTTTCAGAATGTAAATCCCCACTACTTAACTGTGTTGAAGCACTGGCTGAGGGAAGCCGCGCTCGCAAAGTTTGGAAAGAAGGACTGAAACTCGCTGAATCCAAGTTCCCGCGATCCTCATTTTTTGCAATTTACTTTGGATGCGCCCACGCCTGGCCCCGACCCGCTTTTTGATCTCGTTCGCTCTTCACGCTGGAAAGCAGATGCTCACCACTGATTGGGGTTTTCGTTGGTTGACGCCGGACCGTTCAGCTTTTGTAAACTTGCCAGTCTTTCCCTCTGCTGCGCCGCGTCCTTGGCTTGCGGAGCGAGGGCCAGGTAAATTTGTAGTTCCTCGATTGCACGGGCGAAGTTGTTTTTTCTGGCAAAGATTTCCGCCAACAAGAGATGGAGTTGCGGAAAACGTGTGCGCAGGTCCAGGCGTTCCGCCTGAAGCGCGCTCTTTTCAGCGTTCTCGATCTTGTTGAGCTGGTAATTCGCCATCGAGTTAAAGTAATACGCCTCCGCATAGTTCAACGGATCGAGATCCACTGTATAACCTGTGACCTCCGCCTGATCTAACGGGTCGAGATCCAGGAGGTGACCCGTAAGTTTGAGAACCTCTGTCCAATTTTCTGCCTCGTAGGCCATCACTGCGAGAAACAGATAAGGGGGCAGGAACCTGCTATTGAGAGTCGTGGCTTGGGTATACGCCTTGCGAGCCGCGTCCTTCTGGTTTTCTTTCTGCAAAACCATACCCAATTGAAACCAGGCATTCACGAATTTTGGGTAGACCTCCACGGCGGTTTCAAAATATTTGTGGGCATCGGCAAGTTTCCCGTTCCCTTCGGCTTGGAGACCCTTCTCGTAAGCTTTTCTGGCATCTTTCGGAGCTTGGTAAGGGGCGGCGTTTAGCGTCGCGCCTTCCACCTTCTTCCCTCTCTCCACAACAATAACGCCTACGTTCACGGTGCCGCCAGCGGTATCAAGGCCCAGCAGCGTGACGTCACGAGAGTGAAAGCCCGAAGCCGTAACCCGCAGATCACAATTCTCCAACTCGTGTCGTGGAATTCCCATCAGTGAATTCCTACTAGACATATTGGATGGCGCAGTCGCGTCGGCGCTAGCCTCTGGAAAGGAATCGGCTCGCGAGCCAAGTTCCATGCTGAAATCGCCCTTGGGAGAGGCATACACCTCTTGACGCACTCTGCTGTTGCAAACCCTCGCAACCAGCGTATCCATGGGAACGGTTCCGCCGTCGTTGGTTGCTATCCGTCCTCCGAGAAACAAAACGTATTCATCTCCCGGTTGGCCTGGTTGCGTGTTCGCGGACGGGATAGTCGAGGGATTGTTCGGGGGCGAAGAAGGCGGGGGTGGGGGTGCCGGAGGCGGAGCCGGGGGCTTCTGCGCCACCGCGTTCGGAACGAGAATCGCCATCGTGGCGGCCAACAAGACGAAAATACGAAACCGGTGGCTCATAGGTCGACCTGTGGGCAGGGGAGCTTCAGTAATCCAAAATGCTAGGGCGTTTGTCTGTTCAAGTCAAGGCTCCCTCTTCGAGAAACTGCGCAACCTCGGTGTTGCAGTGCATTGAGGCGATTGGCTAGCGCAACTCTGAACAATTTTCTGCAATCCAAAAATCGGTGCGTGCGCGGGACGACCAAGCCTGCGATCGCCCGACGTGCGCGGCGGAGAAATGAAATCTTCGCTCGAAAGTTGTCGGAAACACTTTCGATTTTTCGTCTGCCCAGAGATTTGTAGCCGGTCCTGCGGTAGAATTTGGGCGCTTACGCTGGCGGGAGGCCTCTCGATGACTGGAAAAAAGAAACTGTCTGATGCGCTGGTTGGTTTGTTCCTGACTGCGGCGGTTCTTGTCTGCGGCCCGCTGGCCTTCTCGCAAGCCGCCGCACCAGCGGCTCCCGCCCAGAACCAGATACCTCCAGACCAGCAAGCCGCCTGGGAACAACTGACCTCTTACCAGAAATCACAGCTGGAACGAACCTACAATGACTGGCCGTATCTGGCAAAATTCCGAGAGGACAATGCGCTCTTGCCACCGCCATCGACAGGAGAAACGCGGGTCGTTTTCATGGGAGATTCTATTACCGAAGGCTGGGGAATGAAAGCCACGGCAACGTCTCCGGGCCGCAGCGAGTTCTTTCCGGGAAAGCCGTACATCAATCGCGGCATCTCCGGACAAACCACGCCGCAAATGCTTGTCCGTTTTCGCCAAGACGTCATTCTCTTGAAACCCAAAGTTGTGGTCTTGCTGGCCGGTACCAACGACATTGCCGAGAACACAGGCAAGGAAACGATGGAAGAAATCGCTGGCAATATCACCTCCATGGCCGAACTTGCCCGCGCCAACGGCATTCGCGTAGTTCTGTGCTCCGTGCTCCCGGCCAGCGAGTTTAGTTGGCGCAAAGGGCTGGAACCCGCTCCCAAGATCAAAGCTCTTAATGCCTGGTTGAAGGATTACACCGCAAAAAATGGTTTTGTATATGTCGACTACCACTCGCCTATGGCCAACAGCGAAGGCGGCCTCAAAGCCGAGCTGAGCCCCGACGGAGTCCATCCCAACAAAGCCGGATACGACATCATGGCGCCACTTGCAGAAGCCGGAATCGCGGAAGCCCTAAAAAAGCCGCTTCCATAACGCGATTCTTCCTCAACGGGATTTTCGAGCGCCCCTCCTCTTATTGAATCCAAGCGGCGCGGCCCGCCTCGCGCGGGCATCTGGGACTGCTGATGATCACACCGCTCTATTTGCTTTTTAACTTCATCAGTCAGAACGGACAGTCTGCGATATCTCATCCAGGATTCTTCTGCGTTTCGTGGGATGTGCCCTGGCTCTGCAAGCCGCCTCTTGCTTCATCGCCACATTCCCGCCCCTTATCGGCGCGAGCGGTCAGCGGAACCGCGAATAGAACTGCACTTGCCCCTCGACCGCGGCAGGGAAGCTTCGAGGTTGACACGATAGGGTAGTGCACATATCGTTTCTCTCAGAAATGCAGGTGAAATCGGAAATCGTAATCCAATTTCGGTACTCCCCACCAGAAAGGATTACCTCATGCTCCCGCTCGCTCGTTACCTCTTTCTTGCACTTTTTCTGCTGTCTAATTCAACGTTTGCAACCGCTCAGGATAATCCACAGTCACAACAATTCCAGATTCCCGCGGACAAGCTGGCCGTTTTCGTCGGGCAGTATCATTATGACGACGATCCCGATGCCATTCGCTCCCTCTCCCTCGACGGCTCCCGCCTGTTCATCGAATCTGTCCGTTCACCACGCGTCGAACTCGTCCCTCAATCCGAAGACACGTTTTCCTTCGCAAACATTTCGGTCCATGTCACTCTCAAATTCATCCGCTCCCCAGAAGGAAAAATTATCGGATTCAATCGTACTGTTGGGGGCGATATCAGCCACGCCAGTAAAATTAGCGACCGGCCTCTTTATTTCAATAAGCCCGAGTACACACGCCAAGACGTAATGATCCCCGTACGCGACGGCATCAAACTCCACGCCGTCATCTTGCGCCCCAAGGAATACACTGCGTCGCTCCCGTTCCTGATGCAACGCACACCCTATGGCGTCGACGGAAGCACGCCCGAGTTCTTCTACTCCGGGATGCCCGAGCTTGCTTCCAGCCGGTATATCTTCGTCTTTGAGGATATTCGTGGGCGCTACAAATCCGAAGGTGCCTTTGTCATGAGCCGCCCCGTGGTCGATCATCGCAATTCTACACTCGTGGACGAAAGCACGGACTCTTACGACACCGTTATCTGGCTCCTCAAGAACATTCCCAATAACAATGGCCGTGTGGGCGTCTTTGGCGGCTCCTACGACGGGTTTCTCGCCATGGCTGCTGGCATCGATCCGCATCCGGCTGTAAGAGCCATCTCCCCCCAGGCCCCCATGATCGACGTCTGGATGGGTGACGACTTCTTCCACAATGGCGCTTTCCGTGAGACCTATGGCTATGACTACATTCTGGGCATGGAAAGCTCCAAGGAAACCGCATTCTCCAAGCTCAATGAGGATGCCTACGATTTTTTTCTCCACTCCGGTTCATTCGAAGCCGCTGCAAAACAGGGTGGTGTGGAGAAACTCCCCACTGGCGCCGCTTTTCTCCAACATCCTGCTTACGACGAGTTCTGGCGTGCGCTCGCCATCGATTGGCACCTCAATGAGGTAACTGTCCCCACTCTTCTGGTAGGCGGCTTCTGGGATCAGGAAGACATGTTTGGCCCTCAGGAAGCCTACGCAAAGCTTGAACCCCACGACGCCCACCATGAAAACTTCCTCGTCATCGGCCCTTGGAACCATGGCCAGTGGATCGACAGCACGCGCCATCTCGGTGCCATTCAATTTGGCGAGCCGACGACCGATGAGTTTCGAGAGCGCTACGAGGCGCCGTTCTTCGCTTACTACCTCAAGGATGAACCTGGATTCAGTCTGAAGGATACGGCTGCTTTCGAGAGTGGTAGCAACCGCTGGCGTGAATACACCCACTGGCCGCCGCCGGAGAGCAAGTCAGAGAATCTCTACCTCTCTGCGGATGGTTCACTCATTCTTTCCTCGTCGGCGCCGCAAGAATCCTTGCAGGAAAAATCGGGCACCGCCAACTATCGCGAATTCATCTCCGATCCTGCGAATCCTGTGCCGTACCGCCATCGACCGATTCAAGCTACCTACTCGCAAGGCTCGAAGTGGTTCACCTGGATGGTCGAAGACCAGCGTTTCGTGTCGGGTCGCCCGGACGTCGTCACTTGGACCACTCCGCCCCTCGATCGCGATATCACCGTCGCGGGCGATGTGGCCGCGGATCTCTTCGCCTCCACGTCTGGCACGGACTCCGACTGGGTCGTGAAACTCATCGACGAATATCCGCAGCTTGCTCTTTCTGCCAAGGGCGGAGCTGGACAGCCCGCGTCAGCTCCCGCGTTAACCACTGCTCAGCCTGACATGGCCGGCTATCAGCTCATCATCAGCGCTGAGATCTTCCGCGGTCGTTACCGCGAAAGCTTTGAACATCCCCAAGCCATTCCCGCTAACGAAGTCCTGGAATATCGGTTTAGCCTTCACGCCGCCGATCACACGTTCCTCAAGGGCCATCGCATCAAGGTCCAGGTGCAAAGTACGTGGTTCCCCCTCTACGACCGCAATCCACAGAACTTTGTGTCCAACATCATGACCGCGTCCCCCTCCGATTATTCCAGTGCCACGCAACGCATCTATCCCGCATCCCATCTCATCCTCCCGCTCGCCCCATGAGGCTAGCCGTGCTTCGGCCGGGCAACGCCACTTCCTCATCTGCCCGATTCACAGGCAATACCGGTCCTAAGGAGATTCCATATCGCCGCATCCTCCTATAAAATCCGTGGAAAACGCGAAGAGGAGAAGCTGTCATGAAATTCACTACAATCGTCTTTTGGGTCGCGGGCATCTGGGGCCTTGTGGTCATCACGCCCCTCTATTTCATGTTCAATCTGATTGGCAAGAATGATCCGCCTGCCATCACGCATCCCGGTTTCTACTACGGCTTCGTCGGCTGCGCCCTAGCATGGCAAGTCGCATTCTGCTTCATAGCCTGCGATCCGGTTCGCTACCGCCCTTTGATGATTCCTTCCGTCCTCGAAAAAATCACGTATGCAGGCGCCGTAATCATTCTTGTGGCGCAAGGACGTATGCATCCTTCGGACCTGGTCTTCGGTGGCACGGATGCGCTGCTTGGCCTGCTCTTCGTAATCGCCTACTTCGAGACGCGGACCAGTTGATCCCCTGAACATCCAGTTCGCGACAATTGCCGTACATAGAGAGGTGAACCGGGAGAGTTCGAGCCCCTGGCGCGGAGGACAGGTTCGGTCGTCCAGGTCTAGCCTGTTCACTTTTTTTCGCTTGACGGCGGCTCGCAATGGGAGGATACCAGATGTACCACAGCCCCGGATTGAGGGACGGGGTTTCAAGTCAGGGCACGCGTGTGCGGCCCTGCCCTCCCGAACTCCTTGGAGCAGAATCAGCCATTGCACGCTTTTCAATTGCTGGGAATAAACTCGGACGATTGCAGGTCATCATGGTCAGCTGGAATTTTCAGCAGACTGAGCTCGAACGCGAACGCGCGGGACTGGCGCCGGCACCTCTCGAACTTCTCGGCGCGCGCAGTTTCCGGAACGGGTTGAATCATTTGCGCGGCCACGCCGTCTAACCCGGACGGAATCTGTTCGCAGGGTGAAAACGGAGAGCACCGAGGCGATGAAAGGGTAGCTCGAAAAAACGCGGGGATGCTTGAACGTGATTAAATCTGCTCCCTGCTTAAATCCTAGATCTTCACGGCGGGCAATCCGCCGGAAGGGCAGCAGTAGACTCAAAATAAATGGAGGCGGAGAAAGAAATGACAAAGACGAATAAGTTCCTGATCACTGGCGCGGCGGTCGCGGGATTGCTCGCGGGAACCGGAGCCAGCATTCAGGCTTCCAATCTGCTCAACGGGGGAAAGGCTTCGGCCACCGCCCAGGATACGGACAAGAAGCCTGACAGCACCGACAAGGAAAAGCACGCTTGTAAAGGTAAGAACTCGTGCAAGGGCAAGGGAGGCTGCAAGTCGAGCGACAACGGCTGCAAAGCCAAGAACTCTTGCAAGGGCAAGGGCGGCTGCGCGACCGACGGCTCGAAGATGCCGTCCTAGTAACAGAAACCCCAGTACGATTAGTAACCTGCTCGAGCTTTACCACTGATGAAGGGCCGGTGCATCTTCTCACTGGCCCTTTCATCTTTCCCCTTCCCGGAGAATGGAATGTCAGCAAATCGTTTCAACGGATTTACGGACTTAGGCATCGGCATCGGACTGCGCGCGCCGCATTACAACCACATTCTTACGCGCAAGCCGGTGGTCGATTGGTTCGAGATTATTTCTGAGAATTTCATGATCGATGGCGGCCGTGCGCTGCATATCCTCGATCAGATTCTGGAGCAGTACAAAGTCGTACAGCATGGCGTCTCGATGTATTTTGGTTCCGCGGAAAAGCTGAATCGCGAACACCTTCGCCGCTTGAAAGAATTGGTAAAGCGCACCAAAACGCCGTGGCTTTCCGATCATCTCTGCTGGGGCAGCGTTGACGGACGCTACACGCATGATTTGCTTCCCATGCCGTACACGTTTGAGGCCGCGCGGATCACCGCGCAAAAAGTGCGCGAGGTGCAGGATTTTCTGGAAATTCCCATTGCCGTCGAAAACGTGAGCAGCTACGCGGAATATCACGATTCGGAAATGACGGAGTGGGAATTTTTGAACGAAGTTGTCGAGCGCGCCGATTGCGGCATTCTGCTAGATGTGAACAATATTTATGTCTCTTCGCAAAATCACAGTTTCAATCCGTTTGATTATGTGAACAGTGTTCCAGCGCATCGCGTCGCGCAGATTCATATCGCCGGCCATTCGAAATATCGCAAGTACATTCTCGACACGCACGACCATCCGGTGATCGATCCCGTCTGGAAACTTTACGAGCGTGCCATCCAACGCGCCGGCCATACCGCGACGCTCCTTGAATGGGACGACAGCATTCCGAGCTTCCAGGAAGTACACGACGAGGCGCTGAAAGCCAATAAATTCCTGCGCGCCACTGCGCTGGCGGAAGCCGTATGAAGTTGATGCAGCTTCAGCGCACCATGGCCCGCGCCGTGATGCAACCGCTCACTTCCTCTGAACGCATGCAACGCCGCGCTCCCGATGGCGGCCCGATGAAGCGCTACGCCTCGCGCTTCATCAAGCCGAATGACCGCCTCACTTCCTTCGAGCGGCTCGAAATTTATAATCGCCAGTATTGGTTTCGCGTGCTTTCCGCGCTCAGCGAAGATTTCCCGGGCTTGCACGCCGTTCTCGGCGAGCGCCGTTTTGACGCGATGGCAAAGGCTTATCTCATTGCCAATCCTTCACGCTCCTTTACGCTTCGCAATCTTGGCGCGCGCATGGAATGCTGGCTGCGCAAAAATCCCAAGTGGGCTGGCGCGAATCAAAATCTTGCGCTCGATATCGTGCGTCTCGAATGGGCCGACATCGAAGCTTTCGATGGAAAAGCCGAGCCTGCTCTGCGGCCCGAGGATCTCGCGAGCGCGGCGGGCCCGCGGCTGAAGCTAACCATCCAACCGTATGTGCGGCTCCTGAGTTTTCGCTATCCCGTCGACGATCTTCTGCTGGAAGTCCGCAAAGAGGACGACGATACGGATTTTGCCAGCAACACTTTCGCCGAGCATAGAAAGCGCAAGCGCGTTCGCGCCATCGCGAAGCTGAAGCCAGCGCAGATTTTTTTGGCCGTACACCGCATCGACAATTCCGTGTATTTTCGCCGCCTCGGCCTGGAAGAGTTTTCCATTCTGACCGCGCTGCGCCAGGGAAAAACGCTAAGCGCAGCGGTCGATTCCGCGTTTCGCAAAAGCAAGATCGCTCCGGAAGAGCGTCCGCTAAAAGTGCAAACATGGTTCCAAACGTGGGCCACGCTGGGCTGGTTTTGCCGCCCGGAGAAAAAGCGCGGCGCGCACTGAGACTTGTTATAGAGTTGCGCATCTGAATTTCGCGATTCCCCGTAGACGATTCTAGCTACAATTTTCACAGAAAGACTTTTGACTTCTCATGAATAAACTGCTGACGACTACAAAGTCCTTTCACGACAAGTTTTGTCATTACGCGGATTATCTCCAGCATCCGTTTCTGCTGTTTGTGCGGCTCTACTGGGGCGTCCAGCTGATGCAGAGCGGCTGGGGCAAGCTGCACAACCTCGACAAGGTGACGGATTTCTTTACGTCGCTCAATTTGCCGATGCCGCACCAGATGGCGGTGATCATTTCGTGCCTCGAATTTTTTGGCGGATTTTTGCTTGCCGTCGGATTGTTCTCGCGCCTGATTTCGTTTGTGCTCACCATCAACATGTTGGCGGCTTACATTACCGCCGACAAGGAAGCGCTCCATTCCATTTTTTCCGATCCCGACAAATTCACCGCGGCAGCGCCTTACGTATTTCTCATAGCCTCGCTCATCGTGTTCATCTTTGGCCCAGGAATATTTTCTATTGACGCGCTCGCAAGCCGATTCTTCTGGAAAACTCCACCGGGAGATAAGACTCCCGCTTAGTGCGCGACGCAGATCGTTCACGCGCAATTCTTGCAATGGGAGTAGGATAGATTGCGGGTATTCATGATCCGGATGGAAACTATCCTTGTCGTCTCCCGAAAACGTGGCTTCCGCAAATTCACTTGGTTCCTCTTTCTGCTTTTGCTTGTTCCCTTTCAGGCCGCGAAGGCGGCTGATGTGACTTCTACTTTGATGATCGGCGGCTCGCGTATCGATGTGACGATCCAATCGTCCGACACGCCGAACGCTCCGCTCTCGCAGCCTGACGTGGTGAAATGGGTGCAGATGGCGGCGGAATCCGTCGCGGCGTACTACACGCGCTTTCCTGTTCCTCATCTCACGCTCCGTGTCGTTTCGTTCGACGGAACCGGCGTGCGCCACGGCATGACGTGGGGGCGCGAGGGCGGCTTGATCGTGATCCACGCGGGAAACAAAACCACGCCGGCGGAGTTTGCCGAAGACTGGATGCTGACACACGAAATGATTCATCTGGCGTTCCCTTCGATGATGGGGGATGAGCACCACTGGATCGAGGAAGGGATTTCGGTGTACGTCGAACCGATCGCGCGGATTCGCGCTGGACATTGGACCGCGTTGCAGATGTGGAGCGACCTCGTCCGCGATATGCCGAAAGGCGAGCCGCAAGCGGGCGATGCCGGATTGGACCACACGCACACCTGGGGAAGAACGTATTGGGGCGGCGCGCTTTTCGGTTTTGTCGCAGACGTGCAAATCCGGAAGCAAACCGATAACAAAAAAGGATTGGAAGATGCGCTGCGCGGAATTCTCGATGCTGGCGGCACCATCAACGAGGATTGGACGATTGAAAAAGCCTTCCAGATCGGCGACAAGGCCGCTGGTGTAGACGTATTGCAAAAATTGTATGCGGCATGGAAAGACACGCCAATGCATGTAGACCTGGACGCGATGTGGAAAGAGCTGGGCGTGGAGGCGAGCGGCGGAACGGTCGTGCTGAAGGATGACGCGCCGATGACCGCCGTGCGGCGAGAGATTGAGATGGGCACTCCCGGCGCAAAGGCTGGAGAAAAGACGACCTCGGGCGGTGTCGCGGCGAAGAACGACTCGACGGCTACGGCTGCCGGGCGTCCGCTGGCGGTGTTTGCGGGGCGAACTGCAAGATCGAAGTGACGAGAGCGACCCCCACCCCCGGGGTATCCGCAAGTCATGAAGTAACTCCATGAACGGAAACGGGTTGCGGAAATTCGTGCGTGTACGCAGGATGGGTGTGCGGAAAAAGCTGGAGAGTGACGTGACGGGCATACCCCACCCCCGGTGTTTTTTGTAAGAGTGGCAAACAAAGGGGTTACATGTGACGAGATGCGTAAGAGTGGCAAATGCAGGACTTAAAGTCGTTTTGTTTTCATGGAATTGCGGCCTGTCTGTAAGAGTGGCAGGGAAAGGACTTAGCGAGAAGTGGTTGACGGTCGAAGGTTTAGAGTTGAAAGAATCAGAACAAAGATAACGCAGAGATGCAGAGGGCACAGAGGTTTCGCGGAGAGGCCGGGTCGCTGGGACGAGCTGGCGAGCGCGAAACATGGGGAATGGTAGCACGAGTTCTGATTACTGTCAAGGTATCAGTACTAAAGTTTTACCATTCGAATTGAGACGCCAGAAGTCGAGAGATTGGAAGCAGTTGGCGAGAATTTTGCAGTTTGGTGAGACGGGAAGGGACGGAGGCTAGGAATTGGAGGTTCGCGTTCCAAGGAGAACGCGAGGCGGTGAGCCAAAGCCAAGTCAAAAACCCGCACCCGCAGAGCCGACGAGTGCGGCACCTGGCTTCGGGCTTTTGTTTTTTTGAGTTTTTAGCTAACTCGTTTGTAATGAGTGTTAAAGACGTGTAAAGATTTACCTTGCTCTGTGTAACGGCTAAGTGTAGGCTTCTCGCATGCCTTACGTTCATGTCAATCCCTACAAGTCGAGCTACCAGGCGGCGCTGCAGGAGCTTGAACAGCGAAAGAAGGAGCTTGAGTTTGTCACGCTGAGAATCGCGCAGCTTGAGGCCACCATCGTAAACCTTGAACCCCTTGCAAACGAGCCGGGCGTCGCTCCCACGGCGGGCCTCCCTGATTTATGCCGTCAGATTTTAATGGCTCAGCCGCGAGCGGCATTCACCGCCGAGATGATGATGCAGCATCTCGCATCGCTCGGGGTGGACATCAGCGGCTATGCCAATCCCCTGGCGGTCTTGCATACCACCCTCACACGGTTGGTTAAACCGGGAAGCGGATTCCTCAAGGGTGGTCAGTCAGATGGACAGATCTACTATGTTTTTGAAGAGAATGCCGTGAGCGAACTCTATCGAAAGCGCCGCGACAGTTTCTACCGGGCCATGTTAAAGATACAACCATAGCTAGTGGTGGGAAATGAGTGCCAGGCTCACGACCACGGAGTTCGAGCAGTTAGCCAAGGTCATCAAGGACCTGCTGGCAGAGCACCCTATCTTAAAAGTTTCGGTGGTGGTGGCAGGAGTCGGCGGGGCCTGCGAAATTTTGCATACATTCTGGCTCGCCATACGATTCGTGGCAAGATTTTAGGCCTTTGGTAGACTAGGCAACGGGAGTATCCAGCATGACTACTTACTTAGTTGAAGCTTACCACCTACTAAGAGTGCTAGTGCCTGCCGGATTCGGTTGGTCTGCGCTGCGATGGGGGTACAGGCGGTATCTGAAATATCGCGAAGATCTGGTGCTCTCAACCTTCCACAACAACGACCCCGACGGACCGTGGCAGTCCGCTAACGGAGTGGTTGGCGAGCTATATCTGAAAGCTGCGTTGAGCGACGCGCCAGGATTTTTCCCACCAAGGAATCCCTCATCTAATCACCGCCTGCGAGTATTTTTCTACCGAACGCGTCATGCGATACGAAGGGTAATCCTTCCGAACAAAAACGAAGCTGACAAAATCCTTCGCACTCTCTGGGAGCGCAAATTATTAGAACGTGCCGGTTGGGGCCACACCGAGAATGAATTCTACAAATTGAGGGCCGCGGTGGGATAGGAGCGACCCTTCGGTGCTTTTTGTTCCGCCGTGCCATGTGACAATGCGAGCGTTATGCTTAACCGGATCGCGTTACCCCTCGTTTTTCTTCCCAGTTTGCTGCTGAGGCTGGACGGTGTTTACGTCCACACCGAACGACCGACAATCAGGCCGTTTTCACCGGGTCCCTATGGCGCCGTAATTGACACAGGGGCAAGCCACTCGTGGGTCAGGCCCGAAATTGGAGAGTTGTTGCCGCCGCATTCGCTCGAAGGATACGTTCTGGACCGCGGCGACGGACAGGACGAAAATCTTAGCGTGGACGTGAAGTCCGGTTTTTTGAAAGGACTCGCGGGTAAGCCAGTAACAGGTTGGGTGCAACTTGACCCACGGCTTCCGACGATCGAAATCCTACTCCTATCTGGAAACTTCGACGTGCCTGGAATCGACCTGCTAATCGGAATGGACCTCATGTGCAGCTTCATTAAGTGCGGAGTGCTTGTACAGGGCGCCCAGAGGCCGCCCACGCTTGCCATCGAATACTAGGTGCAATTTTCGCGAAGGACCGAGGCCCTGGGCATTGCGCCCAGGGCTCGCGGCTCTAGCGGCCTGTTACTTGGTTCGCCGGACAGTCCGGGTTTGTACACGCGTTTACTTCACGCTTTCCTGTTCTCGGATCTATCACAACGTCCAGAGGGCGGTCGCATTGGCGGCAACGAGGATGATCAAAATACACCATCTAGGTTAACCTCCCGTTCTCCCTCCTGTGGTCAGATGCGGCTTCCTCCCGGCGCGATTCCGGCTGGATTTTGAACAAAATCTAAACAACATTTGAACAGGCTAGCGGCTAGCTTCCGACCGTTCCATCGAGGTTGAGCACAGATTCGAACTGGTGACCCTCTGCTTAGAAGGCAGAGATTCCTCGCTGCACGGCCCGACATCATCGCACGCACGATGGTGGAGGAAAATGCGTCGGCCTACTTCGCTCGGAATGACATTGACCGGGGAAGTTGTGAGAGGGATTAGGCGACTTTGCGGGCGGACTTTTCTAGGAGTTCGTGGATTAGGGTTTGGTAGGGCTTGGATTGTTTGGCGGCCATGCGGCGGAGCTGGCGGAGAAGTTTTAGGGCGATGTGAGGAAGTGGCGAGTGACGAGTGAGGAGTGGCGAGAGAGGAAAGAGAAAAGCAGATCCCTCGCTCCGCTCGGGATGACAATTTTTATTGGCAGGACAACCTCTGGTGGATGAGCGTTGCTAGCGGGAGGTGGTGGAGCGGCGGATGGGGACGTTGACGGGCGGAGCGTCTTCGCTATCGAAGGCGGCGGGGCGCTGGCGCGGTAAGAGAGGGTCAGAGTTGCTCGCCAGAGCGCTGGATGCGGCGCATGGCGAAGGCGGCGGCGAGACAGCCAAGCGCCGTGAAGAGAAGCCAGGAAGAAACGGGGTAAGAGAATTCGCCGAAGGTTCCGCCTCCGAACATGGAGAGCAACGGATAGAAGGGATTGAGAAAGAGAGGAGCTTGAATGTGAGCGGGTGGCACTCCGCCTCTGGCCTCGAAATTGTTGTTTTCCCAGTGGGCGACGAGAAAGCCGAAGATGACCGCGGTGAGGATGGAGAGGACGAGGACGAAGCCGTAAGCCGCGGCGGTGGAATGGACGCTGCGGCGAAATATGGAAGAACACCACAGACCGACGGTGCAGATGCTAGCCAGGACGAGGATCGTGGAGCCTATTGCTTTAAACAGTTCCATCGGGTCCACGCCGCCAAATGCAAGCGCAAGAGTGAGCAAGGGCAGCGCACTGAAAAGAAGCAGCAGCAGATAGAGCAGCGCGGCCACAAATTTTCCCCACCAAATCTGCGGGGCGGTGAGCAAGCTGGTCAGCAAACCGGCAAAGGTTCTTTGCTCTTTTTCGATAGTCAGCGATCCGGCGCTAAAAACCGGCGCCATCAAAAGCAGAACCACAAGCTGCGTGAACACAACCGTCAGGAAGATGACTTCGCCGATTTCCGCGCCTTGCAATTCGCCACGGCTGCCACCCATCTCCGGGTCGGTGGCCGCGTAATAGGCGAAAGAAACGGTCCCCGCGAGTACGAGCAAGTAAAGCGTGGGGAGAAGCCAGGCGCGGCCTTCGCGCAGGCGCTGCCGCAGTTCCTTGAGGATCATCGGGTTGGTGACCAGGCGGCTCATCGAGTTTGCCCCCCAAACGCGCGGCGGTACCTGTCCTCGAGATTGAGGCCGCGCGCATCGAAGTGCGTGACGAGCGTGCCGGCGGCGAGCAACTTCTGAAGAAACGCGGAGGCCTCCTTAGTTCCGCCTTGCAACTCGAGGATGAACAGCCGGTCGCGTCTTTCCAGAACGCGGACGCCCGGAGCGTCTTTCAAAAGCGGATCAACCGCATCGGCAGGACCTTCAAATTCCACTTCGCACCGGATCGTGGGCGCGGCTGATCCTTCCGCAGCGCCGGTGGCAGCTTCGGCGATATTTTTTCCATCGGCGATGAAGACGATGCGCGTGCAAATGTCCTCGAGGTCGCTGAGAATGTGCGAAGAAATAAGGATGGCGACGCCTTCGTTGTGGAGCTGCTTCAATTGTTCGCGAAGAGTGATACGGGCGAGCGGGTCAAGACCAGTGGCGGGTTCATCGAGAAGAAGCACCTTGGGATCATGAAGGAGCGTTTTAGCCAGCAAGAGACGCTGCTTCCAGCCGAGCGAGAGATGCTCGACGAAGTCCTCGGGGCGATCCGCGAGACCGGAACGGGTCAACGCGCGCTCGATGGCGGCGCTGCGATTTGGCTCTTTCAGGCGGAAGGCGTCAGCGAAGAACTCGAGGAATTCGCGGATGCGCATATCCTGGTACACGCCGGCCACGTCTGGAAGATAGCCGACCGAGGCTCGGACACCGCGAGGATCGGAACGAACGTCGCGGCCCGCCACGCGAGCTACCCCCGAGTTCGGCGGCAGCAGCGTGGAAAGGATTTTGATCAGCGTGGTCTTTCCGGCGCCGTTGGGGCCGACTAATCCCACCAACTCGTTGCTTTCGAGATGAAGCGAGAAGCCATCCAGCCCGCGACCACCACGAAATAGTTTGCGAAGAGATTCGACTTCGATCATGGCCATTCCTTGAACGTCACGATCGTCAGGGAAGAAGTCTTGCGGTCCGGCGAACGATCCTGGAGCGATGCGCCCAGACCAGCGTCCGTGCTCAGGCCGAAGAAAACCGCCTTGGTGTCGACGAAAACATCTTCGCCAACCGGAGACCATCCGCGAATGAGCTCCAAGAGAGAGAACGGCTGATCCATGAGAGATTTATGCTCTTTCTCGTAAAGGCGAAGCTGTTCTTCGGAGGCATGCCAGCCGCCTTCAGTCTGGTGAAAAGCAAACGGCGGCCCCGGATAGGCTTGATTGTTGGGGAGTTGACGACCAGTTTCCTGCGCGTAGGGAAGACGCTGCACGTGGCCGAGATCGACAACCGCGCCGCTGGGAAAATCGCCCAGCAGAAAAACATCGTCGCGGTCTACAACGATGGCTTGCCGGTAGTGAAGGCCGGAGTCATTGTGAAAATGGCCGGATGCGTCGCGGTAAATGTTCCCCGCGAAAACTCGATGCCCTTGAAAATCGATATCGCGAAAAGACCACCGGCGCAGAGTAAATTGCGTCTGCCAAGTATCGCCGAGCGTAATCTTCCGAATTCCTTCCCCTGCGGCCTGCGCAATCAGGCCTTCGTTGGAAAGGTCCGATTGCCGCTGGGCATATTCATAATTTAGTCCGGCAGGAAGGACGGGCGCGACGCTGGAACGCACCGGCGCGGAAACGCGAATCCTGGCCTGCAGCAGGGCGATTGGGCTGGACGGGTCCATGCGGTATTCAACGATTTCGTCGAGACCGAAATTTCGCGGGTGATTGCGCGCGCTTACCATGTAGAGAAACAAAGAAAACAAAATGGCCAGCGCGGGAATGGAGATCCATCCCCACTCGGGGCGGCCGATGCGTCGCAGAACGACAAAATTCACGACTCCGACAAGAATGAGATATCCGACGATCCAGAGAAGTAGTTCGAGGAAAGTGGGAAAGCGAAAAGAGGTGCCCAGACGGCGCATCAGCCATTGCCGTTCGTCCGCGCGCTGGCCCTGCACCTGAAGCTGGATCGCGCGTATATCCACCCATCGACGGCGAAGCTCGGGCGGCGTGTCTCCGCTGAAACCAATGGGACGGAAATAGTCCGCAAAGCTCTGGCTGGAGATGGAACGAAAGCTGATGAGTCGCCCGTCGCCGACGGAAACGAGTTGGCCTTCCTTGGCGCGCGCGCGATACTGCTCGAGAAAGCGCGCGCTGCCCGAATCGCGAGCAGTTGCTCCGCTGGACGTGTTGGAGGTTGCTGAGAGCAGCGAAGGGCCGTCGGCGGTCTGATCTTCAAGCAGAACAATCGTGCCGCCTCGATGCATGAAAATTTCAAGCGCCTCGCGGTGCGCCGCGGAAAGCCTGGCGATGGGAAACGCAAGAATAACGGTGGATGCCGGCCAATAAGCCCAATCGACGGAGGGCGGCTGCGCAAGCTGTACGAAGTGGACGGATTGCGATTTTCGCGTCTGTTCCTCGGCGGTGCCGCTGAGCAGGATGGATTGCTGCAAGGAACGGCAAATCTCAGGACCGACGCAGAGAAGCGCAATAAGCCCACCCTGCATATTTTGGACGACACGGCGCCCGGTCCGTCCCAAAATGCGGCCAGCGGCGTCGCGGGCCTCGACGAAAACTACACCGCGGTCGAGCGGGAAGACATGGACGGGGACATCGAAGGTGCGCACTTCGCCAGACGCCAGTGTCACGGGAATGTTCATGGTCTCGGAGGCGGGAAGCGCCGCCGCATCGAGATTCAGTTCCGCCACGGACAGGTTCAGCGAGAGTGGGCCGTCTGTGACGTTGTGCGCTTCGACTTCCACCAAGGTACTGAGGGTATTGGTGGAGAAGAGCCCTCCCAGGCCGAATTCCTTGATTTTGACGACCACGGAATCGCCTGCGCGGCAGGCGGAAGAAAGCGCGGCGAGCAGCAAGAGGGAGAGTGCAATACGCCGTTGCATTGCGTTTATCATACTACTTGATATTTAGCGCTGAGGCGCATGTGCTCCTATGAGCAACGGAGCAGAAATTCGGGCGGCAGCAACGACATTTCTCTTCGAGCATGCGATACACAGACCGCGTAGAAAAAACAACTACGAGTGACGGCGGACAGAAAAGTTGGCGGGCGGAGCGTCTTCGCTGTCGAAGGCGGCTGGGCCGGGGTGGACGGCGTGAAATTCGGGGCGGGACTCGAGGAGGCGGACGCAACTGTTCCAGCGGAGGATGCTGTCGTCGTTGCCGGCGGGGCGTATTTTTTCGGCTTCTGCGAAGCAGCGCAGGGCTTCTTCAATGAGCGGAAGAAGAATGTGCGGGGAACAGCCGGATTGAAGCTGGGCTTTGGCACGGCGTTCGTGGAGCAGGCCGGTGTAGTAGTTTCGCTCGTAAGGATCGCGGAGAGATTGAAAGATGGATTGGACTTCGGCGTAGCGGTCGGCGGCGAGGCCGGTGAACTGGTCGGTGATGGCCAGGCCGAGCATGCGGCGAGCGAGCTGATGATCGGGATCGACAACGAGGATATCGCGGCAGATGGATTCGGCTTCTTCGGGTTCGTTGAGGTAGCGGTAGAGCTCGACTTTGGCGACGGCTTCGGGAATGCCTGCTTTGGAAATGGATTTGAGTTGATGCGGCATGGGACCTCCTGTTTTCGTGGCCCGCAGGTGACACAGACTTCAGCCTGTACGACTCCAGTGTGCTACTTGCCGAGGACTTTGCGAAAGAGCATGGTCAGCGGATCGTAGAACTGGTCGACGACGCGCTCCTTGAGCGGAATGATGGCGTTGTCCGTGATGTGAATATCCTCGGGGCAGACCTCGGTGCAGCATTTCGTGATGTTGCAGAGGCCGATGCCGAGATCGTCCTTGAGCAGCGCCGTGCGATTGAGGGAATCGAGCGGATGCATTTCGAGGCCAGCGACGCGAACGAAGAAGCGCGGGCCGCCAAAGTTTTTCTTTTCGTCATGCTCGCGAAGAACGTGGCAAACGTCCTGACAAAGAAAACATTCGATGCACTTGCGAAATTCCTGGACGCGGTCGACGTCAACCTGAGAAATTTTCCAGTCCGTGTTTTGTTGTGGGCGGAAGGCGGGGATTTTTTTGTTGACGGCGTAATTCCACGAAACGTCGGTGACGAGATCTTTGATACGCGGAAACGATTTCATCGGCATCACGGTGATGGGCTGGTCCATCGGGAGAGAGTCGACGCGCGTTTTGCAGGTTAGGCGCGGGCGGCCGTTGACTTCCGCGGAGCAGGAGCCGCACTTCGCGGCTTTGCAGTTCCAGCGGACGGCGAGATCGGGCGCGAGATGGCCCTGGATGTAGTGCAGCGCGTCGAGCACTACCATGCCTGGCGCGATTGGGACTTTGTAGTCGACCGCTTGGCCACCGGCGGCGCCTTCGCCGCGAAAGATTCGTAACGTTGCATCAGGCATCGATGTCGTCTCCAAAATGCGCTCGGAACTTGCGGCCGAGTTTTGCTGCTCACTGGCCGGGCAAGCCCGGCCACTACAAAGGCGCGAATATCGCGCGAACAAAGACTAGTCGGCCATTACGAACTGCCTCAAATCTTCCGGCATGGGCTCGACGGGAGATTCAACGCGCTTCATCTCCGCGCCATCGCGAACGATCACATTGTGCTTTTTCTCCCAGGCCGGATCGTAATTCGGGAAGTCGATGCGGCTGTGCGCGCCGCGGCTTTCCGTGCGGGCTAGCGCGCTGAGTGCCACGGCTTCGGAAACGGTGAGTAGGGATTTCAATTCGCGCGCGAGATGCCAGCCGGGATTGAAGAGACGCGAGCCTTCAACGCTGGCTTTTGCGGCGCGGGCCTTCAGTTGTTCAAGCTCCTCGAAGGCCTTCTTCAGATCTTCTTCGGTGCGGAAAATGCCGACGAGGCTCTGCATCACCTTCTGCAAATCGCGGTGAACGGCGTACGGACTCTCGGCGCCAGTGTTGGAGAACGGCGCGAGCAGTTCTTTTTCAGCTTCCGCGATCTGCGCCTCGGAAACTCCGCCGTGAGAAACGCGCTTTGCGTGATCCGCGGCAGCCATCCCGGCGCGGCGGCCAAACACAAGCAGGTCGGAAAGCGAGTTTCCGCCGAGGCGATTCGAACCGTGGAGTCCGGCAGCGGCTTCACCTGCGGCGAAGAGGCCGGGCAACGTGGACTGCGCCGTTTCCGCATCCACGCTAATACCGCCCATAACGTAGTGACACGTTGGACCCACTTCCATGGGGCCTTTCGTGATGTCCACGTCAGCGAGTTCCTTGAACTGGTGATACATGCTGGGAAGCTTTTTCTTCACGTAGTCGGCGGGCTTGTGCGAGATGTCGAGATACGCGCCGCCGTGTTCGGTGCCGCGGCCTTCTTTCACTTCGGTGTAGATCGAGCGAGCGACCACGTCACGCGTGGAGAGTTCCATGCGCTTGGGGTCGTACTTTTCCATGAAACGCTCGCCGAGTTTATTGCGCAGGATGCCGCCTTCGCCGCGGACGGCTTCGGTGACGAGAAGACCCTGCACGCCGGGCGGCCAAACCATTCCCGTGGGATGGAACTGAACAAATTCCATATCCATCAGCTCGGCGCCAGCTTCGTAGGCGAGCGTCATGCCATCGCCGGTGTACTCCCAGGAATTGGACGTGACAGGCCACGCTTTTCCAATGCCGCCTGTGGCGATCACGACCGACTTCGCTTTGAAAACGATGAAGCGGCCATTTTCGCGCCAGTAGCCGAAGGCTCCAGCGACGCGGCCGCCGTCGGTGAGCAGGCGCGTGACAGTACACTCCATGTAAACGTCGAAGCCAAGCTGCACTCCGCGATCCTGCAGCGTGCGAATCATTTCGAGGCCGGTACGATCGCCGACGTGGCAGAGCCGTTTGTAGGTGTGGCCGCCAAACGCGCGCTGGAGAATCGCGCCTTTGTCGGTGCGGTCAAAAAGCGCGCCCCACTGTTCGAGTTCGCGAACGCGGTCGGGAGCTTCCTGCGCGTGAAGCTGGGCCATGCGCCAGTTGTTTAAATATTTTCCGCCGCGCATGGTGTCGCGGAAATGAGGCTTCCAGCCGTCGTCGGTGTCGACGTTGCACATGGCGGCGGCGATGCCGCCTTCGGCCATGACAGTGTGCGCTTTTCCAAGAAGTGATTTGCAAACCACACCGACGGAGCAGCCCTTCGCAAGAGCTTCAATAGCAGCGCGCAATCCTGCGCCGCCGGCGCCGATGATAAGAACGTCGTGTTCGCGGGTCTCGTAGCTAGTCGTCACAGGATCCTCAGGTCATGGATGGCGCCGCTGGCCACCAGGCGCACGTAAAAATCGGCGGAGCCGACGGAGATCAGGCTACACCAGGCCAAAAGCATGTGGCGCTCGTTCAGAAAAGTGATACCACGCCACGCCGCATGGCGGGGCATGCCGAAAGTAGCGCAAGAGAAACAATCAAGCTTGCCTCCAGCAAGGTGTCGCAGCGAATGGCAGGAAAACGTGTAGAGCGTGAGCAGAATGACGTTCGTGGTCAGGATGAGCGTGCCGAGGCCGATGCCAAAGTGGCCGTCGAAATTGAAGGACACGATAGCGTCGTGCCAGAGAAAAAGAATGAACACGACCGCCAGATAGAAAAAATAGCGGTGAATATTTTGCAGGATGAAAGGAAACTTCGTTTCGCCCTGATATTTGCGATTGGCAGGTTCACCCACGGCGCAAGCCGGTGGATCGAGAAAAAACGCGCGGTAATAAGCTTTGCGGTAGTAATAGCAAGTGGCGCGAAACCCGAGCGGCCCGGCAAGAATGAGCAGCGCCGGCGAAAACTTCCACCAATGATGCAGAGGGTCGATCAGCGGCGAATAAAACGGGGAAAGGTACGGCCCCCATTCATAAAACTTGCCTTCAAAGGCGCGCAGCGTGGCGTAAAGACCGAAGCCGCCTAGAAGAAAAATCACGGGCAGGATTTCGACCCACCAGGCGTCGCGGCGCAGTGTGCTTCCGAGCCGCGATTCGGGCAAGAGGCTTGGCGAACCAGCCATCTAGGGACCTCCGAGTGGCAGAGAATAATAAATCAAAGGCTAAATTGTGGCACACGGATTATATCCAAGACTCGGCGGAACGGCTAATTCGGACATTGGTCCCAGAGTGCAAATTTTCAGGAGCTGGCTAGGGCTGTCCAAACCCCTCACGCTCGAGCGTCAATCTAGTAGCAGCAGAACACGGCTGCGAGACACATGTCGTAGTCTTGGAGATTGGCAATGAGCATCAGGGTAATTTTGCTGGTTATCGGTATCGTGGTCGCGGTCGCCGCCGTATTGCTGGGGCATCCTTGTCTGGTTTTGGCCATCGAGGCACTCCTGAAGCTCGCAGTGGCCGCCTCGCTATCAGTAGTGGGGGCGTAGGCGATGTGCCACACTGGCAGCGGAAAAGAATTTTGGTTCGGCTGTCCAAATCGCCGTTTTCCAAACGTCATCCTAGTAGCAGAACAAATTGTGCGGTCGAAACCCGTTGAGGAGGCTGCAAATGAAATACATCTTGATGGACTATGTGGGAGAAGCGGGCTGGCCCGAATTGACAAGGGACGAGCAAATACACTGGTTGAGCGCTTATAAAGCCTACATGGAGGCAATGGTTAAAGCAGGCGTGCTCAAGGACAGCAAAGGCTTGCAGCCGACCTCGGCAGCGACGACCGTACGAGTCCGCAGCGACAAGACCCAAGTGCTGGACGGCCCCTACGCCGATTCGAAAGAACAGCTCGGCGGCTTTCATATCATCGAGGTGGCTGATCTCGATGCAGCCATTGCTTGGGCAGCTCGCTGCCCGACCGCACTGCACGGTGTCGTCGAGGTGCGGCCAGTCGTTGAAGGCACGTGGCTGACCGTGGACATCCTCGATTTCGTAAAGCCGGAGTAAGCCACCCAGCGGCGTAAGTTAACAATTTCACATCAACTACTCGTCGATGAAAATAAAAGGAGAAAAGTCATGCGCAAATTGATCGTATTTAACATGGTGTCCCTGGATGGTTTCTTCGTGGACGGCAAGGGCGATATGAGCTGGGCCCACAAACACGATGCGGAGTGGAACGCATTCGTCAGTGGGAACGCCAGCGGCAGCGGCGTGCTCGTCTTCGGAAGGATTACTTACCAACTTATGGCAAGCTACTGGCCGACGCCTATGGCGCTCCAGAATTCTCCGGCAGTCGCCAAAGGGATGAATGAAATGCCGAAAATCGTGTTTTCGCGAACACTGGACAACGTTTCGTGGAACAACACGAAGCTGCTCAAGGGCGACTTGGCCGCAGAGGTACACAATTTGAAGAAAGAGTCCGGGCCGGACATGGTCATTCTGGGCAGCGGCACTATCGTTTCCCAGTTGGCGCAGGAGAATCTGATCGATGAATACCAGCTCGCTGTGAGTCCCATCGTTCTAGGCAAAGGCCGCACACTCTTCGAGGGTCTCAAGGAGAAGCTGAATTTGAAGTTGACGAGCTCACGCACCTTCGGCAACGGCACTGTTTTCGCGTGCTACCAGCCTGCGGTATGAGCAGCAACGCGTCTCGAAAGCCTGTAGCGGTTGTCCAAATCGCAGGCGGCCCAACGTTATTCTAGTAGCGGCGCAACTTGCCCGCCTGATACCAATAGAGGAGACTCGAAATGAAATATATGCTGATGGCTTATGTGAACGAATCTGGTTGGCCTGCAATGACGAAGGCCGAGCGGGAACAAGGCATTGCGGCTTATATGGCGTATGGGGAAGCATTGACAAAGGCGGGCGTCCTCCTGAGCAGCAACCGCCTTCAGCCAAGCTCGACGGCGGCGACCGTCCGGCTTGCAAATGGCAAGTCCCAGGTGTTGAATGGCCCCTTCGTGGAATCGAAAGAGCAATTGGGTGGCTACTTTCTCATCGATGTCGCTGATCTCGATGCAGCGCTATCGTGGGCGGCTCGTTGCCCGGCGGCCGGTCACGGTGTCGTCGAGGTGCGTGCCATCTGGAGCATGCCCGCGTAATCCGCGCCGCGACGTGAACGCATGACTTTCCACGACGGCGCTGAGCAAGCGCGCAGCACTGCGGACGCTGTGGCGCGCCGCAGTTACGGAAAGCTCGTCGCGTTTCTTGCCGCGCGCACGCGCGATGTGGCAGCGGCGGAGGATGCACTCTCCGAGGCGTTCGCTTCAGCGCTGGCGGATTGGCCGCGGAATGGCTGTCCGTCAAACGCGGAAGCGTGGCTGCTGACGGTTGCCCGGCGAAAGGCGATCGATATGCATCGAGGGCGACTCCGACATGAAATAGCTGGCGAACAACTGCGCGTCATGGCCGAAGGTTTGGACGCGGCCGCCGCCGAATCGGAAATCCCCGATCAACGACTCGCGCTGATTTTTGCCTGCGCGCACCCTGCGATCGACACCGGTGTTCGTGCGCCGCTCATTCTGCAAGTCGTGCTTGGCCTCGATGCAGCGGTGATCGCCTCAGCGTTTCTCACCTCTCCCGCGGCCATGGGAAAGCGGCTTGTTCGCGCCAAAGAGAAAATCCGCCAAGCCGGGATCCCGTTTCGCGTTCCGGAGCGCGAGGAACTTTCCAGCCGACTGGACACCGTGCTCGAAACCATTTACGCGGCCTTTGCTGAAGGCTGGTCGGACCCTGGCGGAACCGATGTCGTCCGCCGCGATCTCACTGAGGAATCGCTTTTTCTCGCCAGACTCGTGAACGAGCTTTTGCCTGATGAGCCCGAAGCGCTAGGTCTGCTTGCCCTCATGCTTCATGCGGAAGCCCGCCGCCGCGCGCGCCGCAACGCGGACGGCGATTTCGTTCCTCTCGCCGAGCAGAATCCTACGCTCTGGAACTGGCATATGATCGAGGAAGCCGAAGCACTTCTCCTTCGCGCCAGCACTTTGGGATCGATTGGCCGCTATCAACTCGAAGCGGCGCTGCAATCCGCGCATGTTTCTCGCCGCCGCACAGGCCTGGCCAATTGGGCTGATGTGGTGCAACTCTACGATGCGTTGTGGGCGATCTCTGCGTCGCCGGTGGTCGCCATCAATCGCGCCCTCGCCATTGCAGAGCTGCACGGTCCCAGCGCCGCTCTCGACGCCATGCCTGACGTTGCCGCCGAACCGCGTCTCTCCGAATACCAGCCCTACTGGGCCGCGCGCGCGGAATTGCTGGCCAAAGCCGGCGCACACGACGAAGCCCGTCAAGCCTACGAACTCGCCATCGGCCTCGAGCGCGATCCCGCCGTCCGCCGCTTCCTGCAGGAGCGGCAATCCGCATTGCCACGGTAACTTCCCTGCCGCAAAGTTTCCTGATTACGGCCACTACTTAAAGGATGGAATTGACTTCCGGATCGATAGATACGTGTGTGGCGGGAATCCCGTCAATCAAGAATTTCACGCCCTCGACTTCGGAAAAATGGAAGAAACGGCTGATGTGATAATCCTCGTCAAACGAAGAAAAAAGCCGCTCCGTTTCTTCTCTCGAAAGTTGGAACGCGGAAAGGGCAACGGGCTTGCCGAATTCGCCGGCGGCGGAGAGGTACTGAGCGACGAGATCTCGTAGCGGCATCATTGGCGCTCGGCGAATGGCTTCTGTAGACATGGAGACGGTTGACAGATGAAGCGTAGTGTAACGCTCGAGAGGAAGTAAAGAAAGCAGAGGCAACCTACTAAGTTGTTCGACGGAGGGGACTTTTCAAATCGGCGGTGGACAATCATGTCGCTGTGCGCTGAAATGTTTTCGTTGGTACGCGGAGGTTTGTAAGGATGACTCGTTGGCTCGCCATCGTAGCCCTTGCGCTTGCCCCCATTGCGCTGGCGCAATCCCCCGCTGTGCAACTCTGGACCAGCGCAACGTCGGGCATAACTTACAAGATTACGACCAGCGCTCGCCGCATGGAGGCTGAAAAAATATTCCCGCCGGCCTTCGAGTCCCAAGTCGATGACGGTGCATTCGTGCGATGCGAGTATTCCCAACAGAGTGACGCCTGGGTCGGGAAATGCCGGTCCAACTTGCCATTCGCTGACTCGAAAAACCGGGCGAAATGGTGCAAGTTTAGATTCACATCGAGAATCACTTCTCTTACGCCGACCAGAATCGAAGGCGAAAGCGAAGTCTGGGAAACCGAAGACGTGGATGTAAGTAAATGCGAAATCAAGAAAAGCCACATGCAGCATTTCGTCTGGGTTCCGAAAAGTTGAAGGATATGAACCATGGCCGGGGATCGGTTCGGAAGGAATTTGGCGGGCGCGATGAGTATTCGGTAAGATGCTTGAGGGACTCTAGAGAAAAGAGAGGACAACATCATGAGTATCGCGGTCGGACAAACGGCGCCGGATTTTACTTTATTGAACCAGGATAAGAAGGAAGTGAAACTTTCGGACTTCGCAGGGAAAAAGAACGTCGTGCTGGTGTTCTATCCGCTGGATTGGAGCCCGACTTGCACGTCGGAGCACGCTTGTATGGTGAATGACATGCGATCGTTTGACACGCTGGACGCGGAAGTCCTGGGGGTAAGCGTGGACAGCATCTGGTCGCACAAAGCATACGCGGAAAAGATGGGAATCAAGTACTCGCTGCTGGCCGATTTTCAGCCGCGCGGCGCGATGAGCGATAAATACGGCGTGTTTCTCGGGGACAAAGGAATCACGGGACGTTCGATCATCATCATCAATAAAGCCGGGAAAGTGGCGTGGTCGAAGGACTATGACATTCCCGTGGTGCCGGATTTGAAGGAAGTGGCGGCGGCGTTGTCGCAAGTGAAGGCTGCGACCGCGTAAGAAGAAGTAATGAAGTAAGGATGTAACGAGGCAAAGATTAGACAAGAGCGGATCCTGCTACGGCAGGGTCCGTTTTGTTTCCGGGATGCCGAAAAACCTTTGCCCGCTCGCGCCGCCGAACTTGTAGGAGCGCAGCATGCTGCACCCCTACTCGGCAAGCAACGCAAACTGCACCGTCCCTGTCTGCTTACTTCGCGGCCACATCGTTGCGAACGACGGCGCCACCTTTCATTATAAATTTCACAGATTCGAGGACGTGGACGTTGGACAGCGGGTCTCCGTTGACTGCGATGATGTCTGCATAATGCCCAGGCTCGATGGCGCCGACTTTATCGGCCCAACCCAATAGATCGGCGGCATTGACAGTCGCGGCTTGAATCGCATCGATCGGCCTCATTCCCCATTCCACCATCTTGCCAAACTGCTTGGCGTTATCGCCGTGTGGATAAACGCCCGCGTCGGTAGCAAACGCCATCTTTGTGCCCGCCTGAAAGGCGCGCCGGAAATTCTCGCGCTGCAGGCGCCCAATTTTCTTCTCCTTCTCGATGGACTCCGGCAGCATGCCAGCCTTCGCGCCTTCCTGAAGAATGAAATCGTCGTTGTAAATGTCGAAGTCGAGATACGTCCCGTGCTGTTTGGCAAGCGCGATGCCTTCGTCATCGATCAGGCTGGAGTGCTCGATGGAATCGATCCCCGCGTTTATCGCGTCTTTTATCGATTGCGTGCCGTGCGCGTGCGCGGCCACTTTGCGTCCGAGCTTGTGCGCTTCCACTACGATGGCTTGCAGTTCTTCGAAAGAGTATTGTGGCGTGCCGGGCTGGTCGCCTTTGCTCAGGACGCCGCCGGAGGCGCACACCTTGATCACGTCCGCGCCGTACTTGATTACTTCGCGAACCTTGGCGCGCGCGGCCCAGGGGCCGTCGGCGACGCCATCTTCTTTGTAATGAAAATCAAACGGTAAGAGGTTGTTGTCGCAGTGGCCGCCGGTGATGCCGAGCGGCGGGCCGGAGACGAGCATGCGCGGACCTTCGATTTCGCCGGCGTTGATGCCATCGCGGACGGCAACATCGGTAAAGCTGCCCGCTCCAACATTGCGAATCGTCGTGAAACCGGCGTGTAGCGTGATGCGGGCATTCTTGACGCCGGTGACGGCTTCGCGAGGAACGGAAATGCCGAGGGCTTCATAGCCACTCCCTGTGGGATCCAAGGTGATGTGCGTGTGGACATCGATCAGCCCGGGAAGGCATGTCGCGGAGGATAGATCGATCGCGGAGACGCCTGCGGGCAATTTGGCTGAAGCCGCGGGCCCGACCGCCGCGATCGCGCCGCTTTCATCAAAGACGACGACTTGATCGGAGAGCATGTGTCCGCCGCGGACGTCGAGCAGTTTGCCGCATCGTACGGCGCCGGGCGCGGCGCTGGCGAACGAAACAAAAAAGAGGCAGGCCATAAGTGCAAGCAAAGTTTTGCGCATAAGTTCTCCGGTAGAAGCGAATTCGAACAAGAGACAATATATCGCTGAACGAGATTTTGGAAACGCGGGAGCCGCGGCCTCTGGAACAAGGAAGAACTGTCCTGGTCTAGCGGCTAGAAGGCGGAATAGGGGCAAGCGAACGAACGTAAAGAACGAGCTGCCAGCGCTGCTCTTCGGAAAGCTTCTTTTTAAACCCAGGCATGGGCTTTCTGCCTTGGCTGATTTGATAAAAAATCTCGCCGTCCGTAACGCTGCTCATGTGCTTCGCATCAACCAGGCTCGTGGGCGAAGGATAGTAGCTGGCGGCATCTGGTCCATCGCCCTTTCCGGTTTGGCCGTGGCATTGCGTGCATTTGTCCATATAGATGGAGCGGCCGGCGGCCAAGGCTGACGTGGAAGCCTGAATGGGATTGGGCCGGCGCTTGGCTTCTTCGGGGACTTTCCACGGACGATTTTCGTAATAAGTGAAGACCGCGACAACGCAGAGCGTGACGAATATCAAAGCTAGCAGAAGTTTCCGCGCGCGAACCGCGTTTGGCGAGTTGCTGGGCATAGGAAAATTTTCGCATACCGCATTTGAGGACGAAACAGAGAAAGACGAATCATTTCACCTGAGACACGGAGCGAGCAAAGAGCGGGCCTAGAGAACGTAAAGTCGCAAGGATGGAGAGAGGCGAAAAGGCGCGGCGTTACTGCCCGCGAAAAATAAGCCAGAGAAGTTCGGCGTTGAAGAAGAGGATGGCGGCGGCGACGATCCAGGCGATAACAACTGTGAAGCGTGAGTTGGTGAACTCACCCATTTTGTTGCGGTCGCCGGTGAATTGAATTAACGGGATCACGGCGAAGGGCAACTGGAAACTGAGAACGACCTGACTGAGGATGAGCAGCGAAGTGACCTTGCCTTCGCCTGCGAAGCCGATAACGACGACGGCGGGAATAATCGCGATCGAACGCGTGATAAGGCGCCGCAGCCAGGGTTTGAGGCGAATCTGTAGAAAACCTTCCATAACAATCTGGCCAGCGAGCGTACCCGTTAGTGTCGAGTTCTGCCCGGAAGCCAGTAGTGCGCAGGCGAAGAGCGTGCTGGCGAGGCTCACGCCGAGAACAGGACTGAGAAGTTTGTAGGCGTCGGCAATTTCCGCAACGTTATGCAGGCCGCGCGTGTGAAAGGCTGCGGCGCCGAGAATCAGGATGGCGGCGTTGATGAACAAGGCGAACCCGAGAGCCACCGTGGAATCGAAAATGGCGTAGCGCATCGCTTCGCGCCTGTCGCGAACGGAAGCGCCAAAGGCGCGCGTCTGCACGATGCTGGAATGAAGATAGAGATTGTGTGGCATAACCGTCGCGCCCAGAATCCCGATGGCGATGTACAGCATTTCGCGATTGCGGAGAATCTCCGCGCGCGGGATAAGCCCGACGACAGCTTCTCGCCAGATGGGATGGGAGAAAAAGATTTCGTAGGCGAAGCAGCCGGCGATCGTCGCGATAAGCGTAACGACGAACGCTTCGATGATCCTGAAGCCGCGGCCCTGGAGGGCCAGCACGATCAAAACATCGAGTCCGGTAATAATTACGCCGGCGAGAAGCGGCAGACCGAAGAGCAGCTTGAGAGCAACAGCAGAGCCAAGCACTTCCGCAAGGTCACACGCGGCGATGGCAATCTCGCAGACGATCCAAAGCGCAATGGAGGTGCGGCGCGAGTAGTGCTCGCGGCAAGCCTGCGCCAAATCGCGCCCGGTGGCGATGCCGAGCTTCGCCGAAAGCGCCTGGAGAAACATGGCCATCAGGTTGCTGATCAGAATGACGCTGAGCAGCGTGTAACCGAATTTCGAGCCGCCGCCGATGTCCGTGGCCCAGTTGCCCGGGTCCATGTAGCCGACAGCAACGAGGTAGCCGGGACCGGCGAACGCGAGGACTTTGCGAATCCAGGAAGCGGTATGCGATATCGGAATAGAGCGATGGGACTCCGGAAGAGAGGGCAAACTCGCCGCGCGGGGATTGGCGGAGGACAAGGAACCAGCAGCAGAGGCTTCGCCGCCGGTGGCGGTCTCTGCTTCGAGTTGGGGCGGGAACGATGGTGACATCATTCTTTTTACTGATACTCAGTAATTGATTTTTTGTTAACTACAGTAAACGTCCATACTAAACTAGACTTAACAAAACAATTTGTCAATAGGACCGAGGCGGATTGTTCCTATTACGCGGCCCCCGACAAACTACCTCGGCATCTCGGGGGCGAGCGCTACAGCAAGCGCTGTGATACCTTCGAAAGAGCCTTGAAATGAGCAGGCGACCAAGGGGAGAAGACAATGGAAGAGCAGCGACAGGTTCCAGGACAGGTGCAGATCAAAGCGGATGAGAAAGAGCTGCAGGGGCAGTACAGCAATCTGGTGATGCTGCACCACAATCTCGAGGAGTTCACTCTCAATTTCATTTACATTTTTCCGAATGGGGCGCAAGGCAAGCTGCTGGGCAGCATGATCGTCAGTCCGGGCCACGCCAAGCGCATTTGGCGCGCACTGGGGGAAAATATTTCGCGCTACGAAGTGCAATTCGGACCGATCAAGGAAGCTCCAGAAGGCGCCGGACAGCCGCCAAATGTCGGGTTCGTGCAGTAGTACGCCAGACAGGCATTAAAATGGAGAGATTAGAGGATTAAACTCGCCATCTCGAGCCGCATATTGTGCGGGACCCGCGCCGTGTTAAACTATTTCCCTGCTTTGTAGGAAGGGCCTGTAGCTCAGGTGGCTAGAGCGCGCCCCTGATAAGGGCGAGGTCGGTGGTTCAAGTCCACCCAGGCCCACCATTTCCTGCCAATATTTCTCCGTTCGAAGTTGCTGCAATTTGCCGAGATGTGATAATTCCTTTGCATGATGAGAATTCCTATTCGCCCGCTTGTGTGCATTCTACTTTGCTTGGAAGCTGCTACTTTTGCTGCAGACAGACCCGACTTCTCCGGTGCGTACACGCTTACAGCCAGCAAAGGTTCAATGAAATTTGAAAAAGGAAACGTTAAGACACTCAGCGTGGCCCAGACAGAGACATCAATTGAAGTCACCGAATCGGAAGGAGGACGCCGGACTACTAACAGCTATCCTCTCAACGGTAAGGAGAGTGCGTATGTAAGTCCCGGAAGCGTAAAGGGTACTTGCAAGGGGCAGTTCAAGAAAAATTACCTCATCTTGGAGTCGGTTGCTACTACGCATCCGCAGGCCAACGGCCCAGCCGTTCAAATTCACACCAAACAAAAATGGGAGTTGTCGACTGACCTTAAGACCATAAACATTCACGTGGATGTTGATTCTCCGCAATCCCCGATCAACGTAGTTGAACCATGGACAGAAATTTACACTAGGAACTGATGGCGCTTGCCCTTCCTCGGCGTCTAGCAATCATCAGGCCACATTTCCAAAGAAACCTCGGAGAGTAAATGTCCATGTGGCGGAAGCGCGATTATTCGTAGCGCAGAGCGACCATGGGGTCGACGCGCATGGCTCGCCGCGCCGGAACGTAGCACGCGGCAAGCGACACAACCACGAGAAGCGCGATGACGGAAAGGAAGATAAACGGGTCGGTCGCGCTCACGCCGTAAATCATTGTCGAAATGAATCTGGTCGCGAGCAGCGCAACGACGATGCCAAGCGCAGCACCAGCAAGGACCAGCTTTAGGCCCTCTCCCAGAATGAGCCGCAACACATCGCCCGGGTTCGCTCCGAGCGCCATGCGCACACCGATCTCGCGTGTGCGCTGTGAGACTGCGTAAGAGATGACTCCGTAGATCCCCACGGTTGCCAGAGTCAGAGCCAGCGCGGCGAAGAGGCTGAGCAGGAACATCATGAAATTACGAAGGGCGAGCGAATGGGAGAGCACTTGATCCATGGAACGGATGGAACCTGTCGGGACGATGGGATCTACGGCGGCCACGGCGTCGCGCACGGCGCGATTGAGGCTGAGCGGGTTGACGTTGGCGCGAAGGATGATACTTCTCGGGAACCAGCCTTCAAAAAGCGCGGACGTGCCATAGGAAGCTTGGGCCGAGGGAATGAATGTCGTGGGAGGCGGCGGCTGATCGAGGTAAGACTTCACGTCACCAACCACGCCGACGATTTCGCAAGACGTTTTGCCAAGAAAGATGTGTTCGCCGATCGGGCTGCGGCTCGGAAAATGTTCGCGGACAAACGCCTGGTTGACGATGACCACCTTGCCAGCCGTCTCGGAATCCGCTTCCGTGAATACGCGGCCCTGACGCAGCGGAATGCCCATCGCGCGGAAGAAACCGGGGGTGATCTCTCTGTAGTCCACGCTGTACCAGCCCTCGGAGTTGGGCATGCGGACACCGTTGTTGCCGCCGCGCTCGAGCGGCAGACCGGCGGCGATGATCGCGGCGGAATCGACACCGGGCAGAGCCTCCAAGCGCTGAACGGCTGCGCGGTTGAAGGCTTCGATCTGCGCCGTGGAATCGTATTTCGAGCCAATCAGCCAGAACTGCACAGTAAGCATGCGCTGAGAATTGAAGCCAGCGTCGCTGTGGATGAGTTTTGAAAAGGTGGCGATCATCAGGCCCGCGCCTGTGAGCAGGACAAGGGAGATCGCGAATTCGCCAACGATGAGCAACTTGCGAAGCAATGTGCGACCCCGAGCGGCACTTGCGCGGCCAGCGCCCTCTTTGAGAGCTTCGTTGATGCCGGCACGGCTGGCTTCGAGCGCCGGGGCGAGCCCAAAGAGGACCCCCGTCAGGAGCGCGACGAGAAACGTGAATGCGAAAACCCAGCCGTCCAGATGAATGTCGGAAACGCGCGGCAAATCGGACGGCGCGACAGCGAGCAATGAGCCGAGTCCTAGATAGGCCACGAGCAGACCAACTGCGCCACCCGCGAGCGCGATGAGCATGCTCTCCGTCAGCAATTGCTGGAACAGGCGCCAGCGCGATGCGCCCATAGCGATGCGCACAGCGATTTCGCGGCCGCGTAAACCACCGCGCGCGAGAAACAAATTGGCCACGTTGGCGCAAGCAATCAGCAACACGAAACCGATGGCACCGAGCAAAACCAAAAGATAGGGGCGCACTTCGGCGCCAACCATTTTTTGGTAGGGCCAAAAGCTGATGACAAGTTCCTTGCCAACTACGCCAGGAAATTCGCGGCGGAAGTCTTGCGTCACAATTTCCATCTGCGCCTGCAGCTGTGCAGCCGTGACACCGCGCTTAAGCCGAGCAAGTACACCGATGTTTTCTCCGCTTCCAACCGTGCCTGCAACGAGAGCCAGAGGAGTCCAGACGTCAGCCGTTCCGCTATTCGGCAGATCCGTGGCGACTGCGACCGGTGAGAAGCCGCGAGGCATTACCCCGATGAGCGTGTAGGGATCGCCGTTCAGCAAAATTTTCTGCCCTATCTGGGCCGGATCGGCTGCGAAGCGCCGGGCCCACAGGCCATAACTGATGATCGCGACGCGTTGCCCGCCAGCACTGCCGTCTTCTTCCGTAAAATCACGGCCGAGAGCCGGCTGGACGCCGAGGACGTTAAAGTAGGCTGACGAGACAGGCATACCACGCAGATGCTCCGCGCCGGTTCCGGTGGCAAGGTTGTAGCCGACGGACGTGTATGCGGCCATATAGTCGAAGGGCTTTGCGTAGTCCTGCAAGCGCTTCCATTCACGCGAATCGATGTCCATTTCATCGCTCTGCTGTTTGTAGCTTTCCACGAGTTGGACAATGCGATCCGGTTCGGGGAATGGCAGGGGGCGGAGGAGGACGCCGTAGACGATGGTGAAGATAGCGGTGTTCGCGCCGATGCCAAGGGCTAGCGTGAGTATGGAGACGATAGTGAAGCTGGGAGATTTTGCAAGAACGCGGAGGCCGTATCGAAGGTCTTGCCAGAGGGTCATCATGGAACACCTCGCGGAGGTTACCGGCTGTGGCGCTCATAGCGGGCGTACACGCAGGCCGATTCTGACATATCAGACGCAGGGAGCGATGGGATTATTTCAGTACCGGCTTGGGGGCGGTCTCCGGTAACGGGTGTGGTCTCAGCGGCTCGAGGCAATTCTTCTCCCTCTGCTTTTGCAATCCCAAGGTTGCGAATCGCGTTGGATGTGTTGAAATGGAGCCGATCTCCGCAAGGCGAGAATAGATAAGTTATCTGGAGGCTGCGTGCACCCGAAGAGGCTTCTGATGAGGAATCTAAGACTATTGCGATTCGTTTCATTTTTGCTGATTGCCAGCGGCCCGGCATTCGCGCAGCATCCGAGGAAAGTCATCATCAACCAAGATTGTTCGGGGCCGGGCGGCAGCAATATGCAAACTCTGCTGACCTTGATTCAATCGCCCCAAGTGGAAGTGCTGGGCATAACTGTTGTCAGCGGAAACCAATGGCGCGATGAAGAAGTGGCGCATACTCTGCGGCTGCTGGAGCTGATTGGCCGCACCGATATTCCAGTCGTCCCAGGAGCCGTGTTTCCGCTTGTGCATCGGCGTAACGAAGCTATTCTGTGGCAGGCGAGGTATGGAAAAGTCGAGTTCGCCGGCGCCTGGGATGATCGTTGGTGGCACGAGCATGACGTGATTCCGCCGCTGAAGGAAGGGCAGCCGACTACCCGGCCGGCGGACGAGGACGCCGCGCACTTTCTAATCCGCATGGTCCACAAATACCCGAATGAAGTGACTATCTACGAAGGCGGCCCCATGACGAACCTGGCGCTCGCGAATGCCATCGATTCGCATTTTGCCGAACTGGCCGAAGGACTGGTCTTTATGGGCGGAAGTTTGAGCCCGCAGACGGACGATCCGGAGTTCATCAGCAGCCCGCGCCACGAATTTAATTTCTGGTTCGATCCCGAAGCCGCGAAGAGCGTGCTAGAAGCGCCGTGGAAAAAGATCGTTTGCACGCCGGTGGACATCTCTGTCAAAACCAGAATCACCGACGACATGGTTGCCGAAATCAAGAAGAGCAACAGCGGCGCGGCGCAGTACGTCGTGAAGTACTTTCTGGCGGACCAGGGCGGATCCTATATGTGGGATGAGCTGGCGGCTGCGGCGTGGATTGACCCGACGCTGATCACCAAAAAAGAAATGCGCTATATGAGTGTGGACATCGACCACGGCGCGGCCTACGGGAACACACTGACGTGGGTTGAGAAAGATAACCCTAAGCTTGGCGCGCGGCCTGTCGAAATCCAGGTGGATTTGGATCTGGCTCGATTCAACCGGATGTTTGTGGAATTGATGAAGGCGCCCACCCCTCAAGCTCACTGAAGTGCAGGCGGTCTTACCTAATTTAGTGGCCAGCGGGTTTCTGGTCTGGCGGTGGTGGCATTGCTGGAGCCGCAAATTTGGCGTCGTCGACGGGCACGTTTTGCTTCACGTCGTCGATTTGTATGGTGAAGCGGTTGCCGGGGCGGGCGAGCGTCCAGCGATAGGGGATTTTCACACCGTCAGCATCGCGGTAATCGGCGTAGTCAATCTGTGTGGGCATACGGCCGAGGGCGGTTTCGGCGTAGCGGACCTGGCGAACAAGCAAGCCAGATTGCTGATCAAAATAGAGGCGCAGGGGCGGCTGGCCTTCGTTGCGGCCGAGCACGAGATAAGTGTCGTGGCCGTCGATTTTTTCGCCGGGAACAACCGTGAATTTCGCGTAAAGAGTTTTGACGTGGGAAGCGAAATAGAAATCGGAGTCGATGCGCACGGCGTCGTTTTCCGCGGCGGACATCATGTGGGGGTGTCCCGCGTTGCTTAGCCAGCCTTGCTTGCCGTCGAAGGCGGTGATGCTCTCGCCATTGGGCAAGTGCATGATGGAGATGCGCTTGTCGGGGGCTTTCGCAAACACCTCGATGGGGAGCTGATGGCCGTTGGCGGTGAGGTTGCCCTTCTCCACTCGGCTGGTAACTTTTTGCAGAGCAGCACCGCCTCCTATGGATGAAAGATATTTATCGAGCAGCTGATCCGCAGGCGGCAAAACGGGCTTCGCATCGCCGGGCGCTTTAGCGGGCTCGGGTTCGGGTTTTGCGTCCTCCGTGGCAACGAGCGGAGTGCCAACGGGATCGGCGGCGCCGCGATGGCAGGAATAGCAGGTAACTTCGCGGTGGCCTTCGAAATTGTCCTTGTTGATGGCGAACATCATTTCCATCATCTTGCGTGCTGTGATTTTGGTCTTCTTGTCATCCTTGTCGAATTCGAGCCCTTTGTCGCCGCGGACGTGGCAATACTCGCATTCGACGCCCAGCGAAGCGGTGATGAATTGCATGGAGGGAAATACCAGATCAGCCGGAACGCCCTTCAGAACTTTGATGTTCTTGAACTGCTCTTCGGCGAGTTTGGGAGCGGCGGGCGATTGTGGCGCACTGGACTGGGCCTCGGCTCCAGCAATCGCCAGACCAATGCTTAGCGTCAATCCACACAGGACAAAAACGGTGTTGCGTCGATTCAAATTCATCCCAGCCCCCTCAGCCATGATTTTTCGAGGAAAAGTGTATCAGAAATCGGGCTGCTTCTATGCACGTGGAAATAGTCGCAGCGCTGCGGCAGATTAGGCGGAGAGTTCGCCGCGTTTGGCGAGAGCGCGGATCCGATCGCCGGCGCGGAAGGCGAGCGCTTCGATCGTCATGGTGGGCTGGCCACGCCCGCTGGTGACGAGGCTGCTGCCATCGCAGAGAAAAAGATTCTTTACGTCGTGCGTTTGATGGTCGGAGTTGATCACCGAGGTTTTTGGATCGTTGCCCATGCGGCAGGTGCCGAGCAGGTGCACGCTGAATTCCTGCTCGCCTGCGGGGTACGACCATTGTTTCTGCGCGCCAGCGGCTTGCAGCAGTTCCGCTGCGCGAGCGTTCAGCCAGTTGCTCAATTTAACGTCGTCGGGATGATCCTTGTAGGTCATTCGCAGCGCGGGAAGTCCCCAGGCGTCTTTCAAATCCGGATCCAGCGAGAAGCTGTTGTTTTCGACAGGAAGAGATGTGCCGTGGCAGAGGATTTCGACGGTGCGCGTGAAGTTGTGGCTTAAAACATCTTTAAAGCCTTTGCCCCAACGCGGACTGCCGGGCGGGAGGCCGCCGAGGGCGAAATTGATCGGCGTCATATCGAAGCGCGCATCGAGCCCGCCGCCGCCGTGGAAGCCGACCTTATCGGGATCAAGTTCGTAAAAATCGTGAAGAATGCGGCTGACGGCAAAACCTTTGTAGTCGTTGAGGGGATGCTCGAAAACGCCGACGGAAAGCGCACCGCTGTTGAACATCAGATGCTTGCCAACCATGCCGCTGCTATTGGCGAGGCCGTTGGGAAATTGTTTGTTGGCAGAAAGCAAGAGCAAGCGCGGCGTTTCCGCGCCATTCGCGCAGACGACCACGGCTTTGGCTTTCTGGCGCTGGACGTTGCGCTTTTCATCGAAATAAACGGCGCCTGTGGCGCGGCCGTTGGCGTCCAGCTCGATACGGTGAACGTAAGAGTTCGGACGAATCTCGCAGCGGCCGGTCTTTTCAGCCATGCGAATGGCTGTGGCGAGCGAACTGGATTTCGCGCCGACTTCGCAGGCAAACCCAAGGCAAAAGCCGCAATTGATGCAGGCGCTGCGACCGGGCCGGGGCTGCGAGAGAATCGCCATTGGCGCGGGGAACGGATTCCAGCCGAGCTTGCGCGCGGCGCGTTCAAAAATGACGCCGCCAGATTTAACGGGCAAAGGAGGCATCGGATAGGGCTTCGAACGCGGTGGATCAAAGGGGCTGGCGTTGGCTTGGCCTGACACGCCGATTTCCCATTCTACTTTTGTGTAGTAGGGCTCGAGGTCGGCGTACGTGATGGGCCAATCGGCCAAAGCTGCGCCGGGAACATCGCCGACTTTGCTGCGCTCGTGGAAATCGATTTCGTGGAAGCGCCAGAAATTCGCGGTGAAGTGCGTGCTTGTGCCGCCGACGAGACGGCCGTACGCGACGGCGCGCTGGTGCTTGGCTTTCTCGTCCGGCGTTTTGCGAAAAGTATTTGGCTGAAGATCTGGATGATTGGTCAGCAGGTCCTGATTTAATACTTTAATTTCGTCGTGGATAAAATCTTTCTCGGTGAGATATGGCCCTTGCTCGAGCACGACGACGCGGAATCCATTCTCGGATAGTTCTTTGGCGACGATGCCGCCTGCTGCGCCAGAGCCGATGACGACGAAGTCAACTTCATCGGTCGTTTTATATTTGGGTTGATCGAGCGTCATGATTTGGTTTTGTCCACGGCCGCCGGAATCGGTTGCCAGCCCGGATAATCTTTGTCGTAGTAGCCAAAAGGCGACTGGAACATGTGTTCGTTCTCGCGGCCTATGACCTTCCAACCGACGCCATCGCGATTGCCGCGTTTATCGGATTCGGGATCGATCAGAAATCCCATGACAACATGCACGCGGAGCGTCTCGAAGAAAGATTGAGCGCCTGCGCCGGGACGGAAGGGGCGCCTTCCCCCGCCGCCGGATTGTTCGTCCAACGATTCCAGGAGCTGATCTTGCTGCTCGGGGGTGGCGGCAGAAAATTTGTCTAAGGTGGGGAACAGTTCACGAACTCTGGCGTGCAGCGCGGGTAAGCCTTCAGCGTAGGCTTTTTGATTGTCTTTCGCAAAGGTGACGAGCGCACGGTCGATAAAAAATACGACGCCGGCTTCGCGCGCACCAGGCGTGTCGGTCGTGGGAATGATGCGCGCCGAAACGGCATCCACTTCCGCGGCTTGCTCGGCGGAAAAAAACTCAAATTTGACGGGCGAAGAGGATTGCATGGCCTGATGGGCATGAGTAGCCGCTGCGAGCATGGCGGGCCAGTTCGCCGAAATCCAGGCGGCCGAAATCCCCGTTAAACTCTGAGACAAAAATCCGCGGCGTGAAGTTTTACAATCCATAGATTCGCGCGCACATCGCGAATGAAGTAAAGTGAATGTATGATGTGAGCCGCGCAGCGTCAAGAAGAAAGCGCCTTGACACGCAAACCATTTTGGCCCGAATTGGGGCACTTGTTTGCGGAGCGCTGCGGCCCTAGTGTACGATTTCGCTGGCGCGCACGAAAAATCAAAATCCCGATTGGTTGCAGCAAAAGAATGGCTACCTTTACAGGCGCGATTGGAACCGGAAGCAAGTGGCTGCTCGACAAGATCGTCGGCGTGCTGGCCGCCACGGGCGTCAATCCCAATTTTCTGACCTTTCTCGGCCTGGTGGTGAATTTCGTGGCGGCGGCTAATTTCGCGCTGGGAAATTTCCGGATTGCCGCGCTGATTATTTTCTTCGCGGGCTTTCTTGATATTTTGGACGGGCAAGTGGCGCGCCGCCAAAATCGCGTCACCGCGTTTGGCGCTTTCTATGATTCGACCCTCGACCGCTACGCCGATATGGCGCTCTACATGGGCCTGCTCGTGTATTACTCGGTGAGCGGGCGCACACCTTATGTAGTGCTTGCTGCGGTCGCGACGGCAGGCTCCGTGATGGTCAGCTACGCTCGAGCACGCGCGGAATCGCTAATCCCGCTCTGCAAAGTGGGCTTCATGGAGCGGCCGGAGCGCCTCGTTCTGCTGATCATCGGTGGCTTAACGACTCGAATGGGCGCCGTGCTTTGGGTAATTGCGGTCGTCTCCACGATTACCGTGATTGATCGTATCGTATTCACCTGGCAGGAAACGAAAGCGGGCCGCACTATTCCGGGAATCAAGCTGCCTTCTTAAACTCTTCTGAAATGTTTGCCGTCAACGGATTGCGGAGCTAGCGAACGCGCCTGTTCACAATTCTACACATTCTGCTTTTCTGGATTGGCATTAACCGGCGCGGAGATAATTTCGCGGACGCGCTCGCTCAGCGCGGCGACATCTTTCTTGGTCATTCCCTTCGTGTCGATAGTGTCATGAAGATAGACAGTGACCGTTGCAGGCCAAAGCATCCAATGGCCGGTGCGATGATGTTTGATGGAACCGACGAGACTAACGGGAACAATCGGAATGCCGAGTTGTTGCGCGACGCGGAAGCCTCCCTCCTCAAACGCATCGATCTGGCCGTCGCGAGTTCGCTTCGCTTCCGGAAAAATAATGAGGCTCGTGCCGCCGTCGATGGCATCTTGCGTGAGCCGCCACATGCGCTTGAGATCGGACGGTCGGCGAACGTCAGGGACCGGCACGTTCCCAAAACGCTTCATCAGCCAGCCATACGCCGGAATTTTGAAATGAGATTCCAGCTCCCAGCCACGAACGTATTGTGGAATGGCGCAATACAGCATGAAGGGGTCAAACAGATTGACGTGATTCACCATGAAGAAACAGGTGCGCTGAGGATCGAAGCCGGGCGAGCGCACAACTTCCACCTGCGCTCCCGAAAGATAGACGATCCGCCGGCAGAAGCTGCGCTGCAGCCAATCGTGTTTGTGCGGGTCGAGAAAAATTCCCAAGAAGACGAGCGTCGGCGCTACCACGAAAAAATGCAGGCCGCTCAAAATCCATAGGAATCCGGCGCGCAACGCCAGCCATCCGCGCTTCATATATAGATGTCCACGGCAGCGGGAATCACGTCGAGCGACAGGCACTCAAGCGCGGCAATCTCTCCGTCGATCATCACATCCACCGGAACTTGAACACCAAATTCGATGTGACGCACGGCGCGCCGCGAAGCAAGAGGATGTTCGATGTGCGTGCCGTCGTAAAGCTTGGGAAGCATGCGCAGCAAGCCTATGCGCCCGATCGGCCCCCAACGGACAAATTCGATGAGACCGTCCGTGGGATCGGCGTGCGGCGCGATGAGCATCGTGCCGCCGGTGAATTTGCTGTTGTTGAACGAGAGAAAGAGGCAGCGGTTCTCGTCCCAGTCCTTGTCATCGTCGCAGCGCAAGCGAAACGCGCGACGGCGCAGCTGAACGACACGCACAAATACACCAAGCAAATAGCCAAGATAGCCGAAGGGCTTGAAATAGCGGTTGGTCAAAGCGCCCACATCCGCCGTGAAACCCAGGCTCAGAAGATTAAACGAATAGATTTCACCTTTGGAGTGCGTCAGCCGAATCAGATCGACGGCCCGCTTGCGGTCTTCCATCAAGGCTTGCAGGGAAGCGTTCGCGCCGTCCTTCGTAAAATCCCGAAGAAACGAATTGCCAGTTCCGAGCGGCAAGAATCCCAGAGCAATGCGCTCTTTGCCTTGGGCGCGCCCATAAACACCATTCAAGATTTCATGCGCTGTTCCATCACCACCGACGGCGATGAACCGCCGATATCCCTGCTCATACGCTTCGCGCGCGAGCTCGACGGCGTGGCCTGGCCCGGTCGAAGCAACCACGTCAATCTTCAGCCCTTTCTCGCGCAGGCCAGCCAGCGCGGGGCCGGCCAGCTTGGCCGAGCGGCCGCCACCGGCGGCGGGGTTGACGATGGCGAAGAATTGATGCCTCAAAGACTTCTCATTTCCTCAAAGGAAAACCTGCACTGCTTGCGCCTCACAACGGCAGAAACGCAGAGGCGCGATCGAGCTTCCCAACCTGCTCTGCGAGCACGTTTCTCTTTATCTTTAGCGAAGCGGTACGCGGAAAATCTTCGCCAAACAAAACCACGCCGTGAATGCGCTTGTAATTCAAAAGCTTGCTGTTGCGCATGGAAATGTCGCGGCGCAGCTCTTCGGTGTAAGTCTGGCCGGGCTCGAGATGCACCGCGAGCAACAGCTGCTCGCCGATCATCGAGCGCTGCGGCCAGATGTAGTTGGCGGCAAAAACGCAAAATTCCTTCACCGGAAGGCTTTCAAAGACCGCTTCGATGTCTTCAGGATAAATGTTTTTGCCTTCTTCGGTGACGATCATATTTTTCTTGCGTCCGAAGAGTTGCAGGTGGCCAGTGGCATCGAAGCGGCCGAGATCGCCGGTCATGAGCCATCCGTCCACGATGGATTCCGCGGTCAGCTCCGGCTCATTCAGGTAGCCGGACATGACCGTCTTGCTGCGGACCGAAACTTCTCCAATACCTTCGGCGTTTGCGTTGACGATGCGAACCTCCATCCCGGGAAGCGGCTTGCCAACCGTGTCTGCGCGAAAGGGCTTGAGGTCGTTGACGGTGATTGCGGTGCCCGCTTCCGTGAGGCCATAGCCATTCGCGACCGGAATGCCGAGATCGTAAAAAAATTGCAGAGTTTGCGGCTCCGTGAACGCGCCCCCGACGATGATCGTGCGAAGCTCTCCGCCGAACGGTTCATGGACTTGCTTCAGCAAGCGGCGGCTAAGGCCAAGCCGCGGCCGGCTTTTCGTGAGGGCTTTGTTGATGGCGACGATGGCGTTAAACACTTTGCGTTTACCTGGCGGGAGTTTGTCAAAACGTGCCTGCAAACCTTTTTGCAGATTTTTCAGCACAAGGGGAACGAGACTGACATAAGTGATCTTGTACTTTGAAAAGGCCTCGCGCACATATTCCGGCCGCAGCGTGCGCAGATGCACTACTGCTGCGCCGCAAATGAATGGCCCAAAGAAACCCACCATGAAGTCGATGGCGTGATTCGTCGGCAAGATGCTGAGGTAACGTACTCCCGGCGCAAACGGATAAATAGAAGTGAGTGCGACGCACTGTTCGAGGTAGTTCTCGTGCGTCATCATGCAGCCTTTGGGGCGTCCGCCAGTCCCCGAAGAATAGACGATGCACGCCACGTCTTTGCGCGTCCGCGTAACAAAGTTCGGTTCGCCGCTGCCTCGGAACTCTTCCCAGCGCTGCGCTCCTGCAAGATCGGCGTTGGCTGGCGCTTCGGTCACCAGAACAGTTCGCACGTCCGCCGCAGCAGAACGGCCCGCTGCCGCACTTAGCTGCCGCCAGATGGGATATTCGGTGATCAAAACTTTCGCGCCCGAATGCTTGAGTAGTTGCCACTGCTCATCCGGCGTCAGCTTGTAGTCGAGCGGAACCAGCACGCCGCCACCATAAAAAACCGCGTACGCCGAAATCAGCCACTTGGACTGATTCGTCATGATGATGCTCGCTCGATCGCCCACACCAAATCCCGCGTCTTGCAGCGCCTTCGCCAGCGGCTGCGCGCTATCTTTAAACTCTCGGTAGGTGAGCCGCTCCTTTTCCCGCTCGCGGTCGGCTTCGATCAGGCACACTTCATTTGAAAATTCTTCAAGAGCATCCTTCAGCGCCGCGCCGATGGATTGATATTTGAAAAGGTCCAGCATTACAGGCGGGATTGAATCCGCGAAGCGAGAGTGCGGAAATCGCTTACGCCTTGTACTTCGTAGTCGGGCAATTCGATGCCGAAATGATTTTCGAGACGGCTGAGCATCTCGAGGGTTTGCAGGCTGTCGATGCCGAGTTTTTTGAAAAAATCATCTTCAGGCGCAAGCGAACCGGGCGGCACATTAAAATGCTTCGACGCCAGGTCGAGGACTTCCTGTGTGGTTTGTTCAAGCGTTCGCATGGAAGCCTAAATTTACCATTTTCCGGACGAAGAAAGAAAATGCCGCAGCTGCAGAGAAACTCAACCGATTCCCGCGGCTGCTCTAAGGCAAATACGGCATTGCATCCGTCGACTCCACGAATTTGCCGAGCGCCGCCATCACCGTAGGACGCGCAAACAGTTCGCAGAAGAGATCAATTTCGCGCCGCAGCTCCTCATGCGGAATGGGCTTGATGAACTTTTTCGCGGCGGCTCGCGTTGTTCCGTCAAACTTGACGATTTGAGCGGCGGTTGCCCGTGCAATGCGGAGCGCTTCTCCTTCCGCGGCAAGTTGCGCAACCAGTCCCACGCTTTGCGCGCGCGCGGCATTGACGCTCCGGCCCGTCAAAAGAAGGTCGCGAATAAACGCGTTGCCCAGGTCGCGCTTCAGGCGCGGAATGCCGCCGAAGCCCGGAATCAAGCCGAGGCGCAATTCGGGAAACGCAAAACGCGCCATTTTATCCGCCACGATGATGTCGCACGTCACAGCCAATTCAAATCCGCCGCCGAAGCACACGCCATGAACGGCGGCGATCGTCGTGAATGGCGCGGCATCGATGGCGTTGAACGCGGCGTGAATCCTCTCAAGAAAAGCGCGCACCCCGGAAACACGCTCATTTTCGGAGAGCTGCGCGGCGCCGTGGTAAAGCTCACGAAGGTCGGCACCCGCGGAAAAGCCATGCTTGCGCTCACTGTGAATGATGCACGCGGAAGTTTCTGGAGCCAGCGCATCGATCGCAGCAACAAACTGTTCCAGTTCCGCGAGCATCGCCAGCCCGATTTCGTTGGCCGGCTCACGATCGAGCGTCAACTCAATTACGCTGTCGCGCCATACCCAACGAAGGGCTTTGCCAGTGAACAACTTCACGCTTTGCTCCCGGCGGCTGCTTTACTTTCCAGCGCCTCCGCGTACATCGCGCTAATTTCCGGCGCGAATCGCGCGTTGATGGCGTCGCGGCGCAATTTTCCTATCACCGTTAAGAGCCCGTTTTCTGGAGTGAGACTCTCGGAAAGCACAGTGAAATTGCGAATTTGACGATAGTGCGGCAGCTCGGGGTTCACCGTATCCAACGCCGATTGCACGGCCGTACGCTCGACAGCACCCGTCACCAGCATACATAGAAAACCTCGCCCATTGCCGACCACAATGATTTGCTGCGCATTTGGAAGCAGCCGGGCCAGCTTTTCTTCGATCGGCTCGGGAGTGATCTTGTGACCCGAATTCAGCACGATCAAGTTTTTGAGACGTCCGATGATCCGCCAATTCCCGCGAACATTTACTTCGCCCTGATCCCCGGTGTGGAACCATCCGTTCTGCAGCACACGCTCCGTTTCTTCCGGACGGTTCCAGTAACCCGGAAAAATATTCGGCCCACGCACAATGATCTCCTCGTTCTCTCCCACCTTCATTTCGATGCCATTGACTGCCGTGCCGACGTAGCCAGGCTCGACCGGAACGCGCGGGTCGTCCAACGTACAAATAGCGGTGGTTTCTGTAAGACCGTACGCCTGCAACACCGGAACGCCCAGCATCAGAAAAAACTGCTGCGTCTCTGGAGCAAGCGGCGCCGACCCACAAATCAGCGCGCGAATATTTGGACCGAACCGCTCTTTAATCTTGCTGAAAATAAATCTTTGCCCGAGCCCAAGCCAAAAAGCATCCGTTGCGCGGCCGCGGCCTACGTGCTTCTGCGTCCATCCCTCACGCGCCTTTGCATAGAGAGAACGTATCGGCGCGGCGCGCTTCGAAAGCGCCTCCTCCACGCCGCGGCGCACCCGTTCGAGAAGCGTGGGCACATTCAAGAAGTAGTGCGGAGAAGCCAGGCGAATTTCATCTGCCAGTTTTGTAAGGTCGGTGGAAAGCGTCAAAACGCTCTCGCGCGAAAGACAAGTGAGCAAAAGGATCCACGAGGCCGCGAAGCTGAATGGTCCATAGTGGAAGACGCGGTCGGGCTCATGCGTTTCTCTCATGAGCAAATCCAGCCGCTCGCGTGTGCAAGCAAGCATGTGAGTGACGTTGCCGATGTTCAGGCAAACGCCCTTGGGCTCTCCCGAAGTGCCGGACGTATAGATGATGGTGACGAGATCCGCGTCCGCCCGGAGGTTAGGCACATCGAGCGCGGGCACATCCTCCGCGGGTTCTTGCAAAACTTCATCAAAGAGGACGAGTCTCCGCGCATTCGACCACTGCGGTGGCAACGCCTTCGCAACAGCCTCGCCGAGCGCCGCGTCGCTGGTGAATAGAAATCGCGGCAGACAATCTTTCATCATCGCGACCAATTCGGCCGGCGCCTGGCGCGCGTACAGCGGCACGACGATAATGCCCTCCGCGAGCAACGCCAGATTGAACGCCACCCAACGTGCAGAGTTGGGCGCAAGCAGCGCGCAACGCTCGCCAGGCTGAAGCCCAGTGCGCCGCAAATGTGCGCGCACACGCTGCACCTGCTCGAGCAATTCCCTTCCCGAAACGCTGACGAACTCCTCGCCATGAATTTCGCGCAGCACGACGCGGCTATCGGCCCGCTTCAGTTGCGCGAAGATGTCTTCAAGGAAATTCGGCATGGGGGCTGGGTCGGGCATTATCGCGACGCGGTTCCAGCGACGGAATGTTGCGGAACGGCCGCGGACGTATCGTAACGCTCGACAAGCTGCAACAGCGTCTCGTTCAAAGGCGGGAGATAGTCCTCCCAGGAAAGAACGCCGGAACGGAGCGGAAATTCCGGGTATGTGCGGCGCATCGCGTCTTCGAGAAAAGTGCCCATGCGCGCCATAACTTTCAGATTGCGGACAACGGTTTTTCCGATGCCGTCGCGAACGGAATCCGCTTCCGCGACAAGCGTGTCCATCATCTTTATAAGCTTTGGCTCGAGGTCGGGATCATCGACGGTCAACAAAAGATGCTGGTGTCCGCGCTCGCGCATGAGATTCCGGATACGCTCATCCATCGTGACGCCCGCGGAAGCCACCAGGCTCGGCATGCAAGTCACGATGCCGTGGTAGCGCGAAGAGACCATGTACGTGCAAGCGCGAAGGATCGAAACGATCTGAAACATATCGTAATCGTCGGAAGTGAAAACTGGGATTCCCGGCAGGGCCTTCTCAATATCATGGCACGCAACGGCATCCAGTCTTTCCATCGCCACGAGTATCGGAAAAACATTGTGCCGCTCGCGAAACGAGGCAAGTGCTTTCGTGAAACACGAAATGTAATGCCGATATTTTTTATCGACCTCCGAGCCCGACTGGAAAAAGTAAACCGTGCGGTACTGGCTATCCTTGTAAGCTCCCGTAGTCACTCGTGCGAGATATTTCCCGATCGAGGCTTTGACCGGCCACACGAAAGGATGAATCGGACACATCACCAGCACCGGCGTCTTTTCATCCCAACCAGCATCACGCAGAGCTTTGCGCGCATACGACTGCGGATGCGGCTCGAACGTCCAAGCAGTGTCCGTTCCCAGTTCCGTCGGGATGCCCATCGACGTGAGTAGCTTCTGCGATTCTTCGTTGCGCGTGATGACCATGGAATCGTGCACGTAGCGCTCGCACATGCTCGCGACAAGCCGGTCCATGTGTCCAGCTTCGCCGCCGTAGCCGAGCGAAAGTTTATTTTCGGCCGAAGCGAGACCCAGCGAGCCGATCATCATCGTAGTCAGCGCGTTGGCAAATTTGCTCTTAAACATCGAGCCTTCACACGCGATGACGCCGTGATTTTGCCGCACTTCGCGAAACAAAAACGACGGAAAAACATCGGGAAGATGAACCTGCTTCGTGCCGTCGAAATATCCGCGCGTGCGGTCGAAACTCTGCGTCATCACGCTGAAATCGACATTTTCCGCGCCGAGCACATGCCGCACCTGCCGCAGCATTTCTTGCACACGAACGTCCGAGCCCGTATTTCGCGTGCCGTTATAACCCGCAAAAAGCAGCCGTAGTTTTTCGCCCGGCGTCCAGCGCTCGCCGAGGCCGAACATCCAGCCGAATCGGCGGATCTCAATCAGCGCGCTGACCCAGGCTACTAGAAGAAAGTCCGTCATGCGCGAGCGCCTCCGGCGGCTGTGGATTTTTCCGGCGTGTCCACGTCCATTTCCATCTTCGGCCACGGTTTTGCCGGATAGCGAAACTTGTTTTCTCGGCTGAATTTGAGCAGCGGAAACGCGTACGTCGAGAATTTTGCCGGCGCTTCTCCAAGCTCCGCCACGACTCGGGAATTATCGAACACCGTGTTCCAATCCAGATAAGGCCAGAAAACTTTCAAGAGTGATGCTCCGTGAGCAACGGAACCTTTGCGGTTCGAAAGCCAATTCACCGTGCCGGAAAACGCGCCGCCCATCCACGGCCAGTACGAAGGACGCCGCCAGCCGCCGGCTTCCGCAAGCGCGTCCGTCAATTCCTGGTACGTCTGCGACCCCGTGCCCGACGACAAATGATAGATGCCGTGAGCAGGCTCGGCCTTCTGGTGAATCGTCACAATCGCCCTGCTGACATAATTCGCCGGCACGATATCGATTTTATCCCGCGGACGCAGGGGAAGAACAGGCAGCCGCACGAGAGCATCAAACGCCTGCACCATATCGAACTGTGAGGTTTCCGGCCGCCGGCTATCCCCCAATACAATCGCGGGCCGAAAAACTGTATGCGGCACGTCGGCCAGCAACTGATGCAGCATATGCTCGCCAAATTTTTTTGTGCGCGCGTAGGGATCGTAGTCCGACCGGGCCCAATCGATCGCCGCATCTTCCCGCACAACTTCGTTGCGGCGCTTGCCAGCAACGGCCACCGTGGATACATGCGAGTAACGGCGCAACCCGTTGCGATTCTGCGCGCGGCGCGCCAATTGGATCACTTCGAGGCCGCCACGCAGATTGACGTTGAGGCATTGCCGTTCCGACTTGCGGTTCAGCGAAGCAGCGCAATGAATAACCGAATCGGTCGTGTCCACCAGTGCGTGATACTCATCGTCGCTGAGGCCGAATCGCTCGCTCGTCAAGTCGCCGAGAAAAATTCGCACGCGCGAGCCGAGATATTCGCAAAACTCGCGAAATCCGAAATGGAGTTGCAGCGATGTCCACAGCCGTTCGCGCGCTTCTTCTTCGCTTTTCGCGCGCACCAGAAGGTTCAGCGTGTCGCGGTGTTCGGTGAACAATCCCGCGGCGAGGTAACTGCCCAAGTATCCGGTCGTGCCGGTTACGAAGATCGCCATAGTGGGTCCGACGGCGTCGCAGAATTTGACACAACAGCGGCCCTGGCATGTTCAGGAGACCAGTCCAGCTCTCGTGGAGCGCGCGCCTCGAGAGGCCGTCCCTCCATCAACGGATAGCACCACCGGCGTAGCGCCGGAATGTGCACGTTGATCCAGTAATCCCACCAGTCGATCGATTCAGGTGCGAAATCGAAAATGGTTTTCTCTTCCGGCGAGAGCGCCGCGGAGAGCAATCGCGCGTTTTCGCATTCGAATACGTGTTCGTTGTGCAGAATAAATGGCTCGTACAGTTCGATCAGCTTCTCAGCGCGGATTAGATCGCGCTCCTGCTTGGCGAGCGGCGCCTTCTTCATGTGCAGCGAAACCGCTACGCGGTTGATCCCCGAGATGACCGCTTTCTGCATCGGAATCGAAAGCCGCTCGTAGCGCTGCTTAGAAACAGGAATCGTTTCGAATTTCACTTTGAGCCAGTGCTCGATTCCTTGCTGCGTCCGGTAATGTTTCCGGTGCGCCAAGCCCGTAAGCTCGATGCTGCGTCCCATATTCACCGGATTGATCGCCGAAGTCGCCAGCTGGTACAGCCGCGCATTCCGCCGCGAAATCACCGCTGCCGCAATCAACGTCATGCCGCGACAAACCATGTCCACCGGAATCACGTCGAGGCATTTCCGCTCGTTCGAAGGCAGTTGCCGGAAATTTGTCCCCAGCAAATACGAAAGCGGCCCCGAAGTGTTGATCCCCTCGTTCCATCCGGTAAACGGCGAGCGCTCCGAACTCTCCACGATCGACGGCCGCACAATCGCAATCGGCAACTCTCCGCTGCTGCGCGCGAGAATCGACTCGCCCAAACTCTTCGTAAACGTATATGTATTCGGCCAGCCCAAATGCTGCGCGCGCCGCAAACCGATGCGCACCAACCGGTTCCGCGCCCAGCGCAAACGGTTGCGCTTCAACACTCCATCCAACTCCGTAGCTGGCACCGCCGCCGGATCGCCGCCCCGCCCCAAAGCTTGCCGCCGCAGCGCTTTCGTAAGCTCCGGACTCTCTGCCCGCTCCTCGACGTGCCGAATCGTCTCGCGCAGCGAAGCAATCTCTTTCTCTGCATCAAACGCCGCATCGCGCGCCGGATTGTAGTTATCTTGCAACTCCTCCGTCACACGTCCGTCGCGCATGCCAACCACATAACACGTCGAAAGATGCATCAGCCCGGCGTGATCGCACTTCCGCAAAAAATCCAGCAGGTGCAGCGTCGAATCCACGTTCGAAGAAAGCGCATCGCGCAAGTCCGGATTGAAATCCGTCAACCCCGCGCTGTTCACCACCAAATCCAGCGATTTCGCCAGCCGCGCTTGCGTCGCCGCATCGAGGCACAGCCCGGGCTCGCCCACATCGCCTTCGACCACCTCGACTTTGTCCGCCAGCAGCGCGCCCAATTCGCGCCCGTATTTTTCCTGAAGCGTATCGAATGCCGGCGACTCCTCGATAATTTTCTGAAAGCGCTTCAGCGCCGAAGTCGTCCGGTTGCGCCGAATCAGCAGAGTGATCTTCCCGATGTTCGGCACATTTTCCAGCAAGTCCACCAGCCAGACCTTGCCGATAAATCCCGTCACGCCAATCAACAAAATGTGCCGGTTCGCCAGAGTTTCGCGCACCGCCAGCGGCCCATTGCGCACGCCCTCGCCAAATAGGGCCACGGATTTACTCGCCGGAGGCGCAGGCCGCACTGCCGTTTGCACCGCCGCTTCTAATTGCTCCGGTTTCTTCGTCCAGCCAAGCTGCCGCAGCAATTTCTCGCGCGAAATGCGCCCGTCGATCGCCCCGCTCGTCAGCCACGCCAGCGGACCGCGCGGCCGCACCACTGGATCCAGCAAACGTCCTGTAGCGTGCCCGTCGCGGAATTCCATCCTGTTGGAAATAATCGATTCGACTCCCAGGTGCTGCGCCAGCGGCCGCAATATAGGATCCAGAAGCTGGCTCACAAGCACGATCCGCTCGCCGCTCTGCACCCCGTCCAGCAGTTTCTCCACAGACTCGCGCCGCAGCTGCGGCTTCAGCACGTAATGGAAATACTCTTCGCCCAGCAAATCGAACCGGTCGCGGCTAACGCCCCGCAGGAGCATGTGCAGCAGCCTCGTGGCCAGTTTCCGGTTTACCGCATAATCGATGGGCCGAGTCAGCGTCATCCAGGCGATTCCCGCCCGCCGCGCCCAGCGCTCCGCAAAGCTCTGTGCGTTCCATGTATAAAACCATACCGGTCGCATCGCTCCCAGCTCCAGCAAAGAGCCTTCGACGCGCCAATACGTCGCCGGGCGCGCCGCCTTATCGCCGCCGTTCACGCGTTTCGAGTTGGAAGCTGGATCAGCCATTGCCATCAAATACCATTGAAAATACCGGGCCAGCGTCGGGCCGCTCGTGCAAGGTCATGCAAATCCGCTCGGAAAGTTTGAAGTATGATTCGCACCCTAAATCATTCGTTCAGGATCGAGTGCCAACCGCCGCCCGCGCCCACACCTATGTGTGCCCCGACCTGCGCGAGCCGTCGGCTGCCTAAGAAGCTGTAAAAGTAGCATCCTCAGCGGCTTACCGCAAGCCAAGCCGCACGCTAAGGAAAACTCTCGTCGCCGTAGATTGCACAGATTGGAAGATAGGAGGTACGGGCTCAACTTTACTGGAATCATGGGATTTCAGCGATTACTCCCCCAGGAATGAGGTAAGATTTGCGGCCAGAATGTCTCGGATGCTTTGGTTCCGATCGCCAGTGAAGTTATTTGGGTGCGCCGCTCTTTTTCTATTTGTCATGAGGGTTCTTTTCCCGCCTTCTGAAGGCTCGGTTCAATTGCACTCTTACGTGCATTTCTTCGACGTTCGATTAGATTTGACGGGATATGGGGTTTATGAATTTACGGCCCTAGTCTTTGTGTTAGCTGCCGTGGCTTACTACGTGGTGTCCCGGCTTACTGACCGCTCACCAAACACTACGCTGGTCTATCTCCATTTTTGGCCTAGCGTCTTCTTCGCTGCGTCATCAGTCTATTTAGCACATCACGTAAGCCGGATTCCTGCCGCGGAGGTAGGCGGGCAGACGATTCAATCATCCCTCCGCGTCTGGCTGACCGCATTCACCTGGGCGTTCGCAATTTTTCTGCTTTTACAAGTCGCGTTCGTCGGCGGCGCAGTGCGATGCGTCTGGAAAAACAGAAAAGCGGTCGTTCAAGTTTCACAATTCTAAGATGAACGATCCTCGGGGAACAGCTCGCGCTAAACACCCCAGCCATACCGCTCGGCGTGTTCCAGCGTGCGCTGCATCTCCTCGCGGAGCATTTCTGTAAAGACCGATCCGCCGATCGTGCTAGCCCCTGGCTGCGCAATATCCGCCGTACGATACCCGCCCGCCAGCACGCGGTGGAGCGACTGCTCGACCCAATCCGCCTCCAGCGAAAGCCCAAACGCATCTCGCAGCATCAGAACCGCGCTGAGAATCGACCCCACCGGGTTCGCCGAATCCGTCCCCACCAGCGACGGCGCCGACCCATGAATCGGCTCAAACAGCGGCGCGCCCGTCCCAAAACTCGCCGAAGGAATCAACCCGATCGACCCCACCAGCGCCGCCGCCGCATCACTTAAAATATCGCCAAACATATTGCTCGTCAGCATCACGTCAAACTGCGAAGGCTTCAGCGTCAACTGCATCGCCGCGTTGTCCACGTACATGTGCTCGAGCTTCACCGCCGAGTACACGCCGCTCATCGCCACCACCGTCCGCCGCCAAAGCTGCGAGCTCGCCAAAACATTTGCCTTGTCCACCGAGCAAAGCCGCCGCGAGCGATTCTCCGCCCGCCCGTACGCAAACGTCGCAATCCTCTCGATCTCCGGCGTCGAATACGATTCCGTGTCCCACGCCCGCTCAACGCCATTCTCGGTCGTGTTCCCGCGTTCGCCGAAGTACATCCCCCCCGCCAGCTCGCGCACAATCTCAATATCCAGATCGCCCAAACGCTCCGGCTTCAAAGGCGAAATCCCGCGCAATGGCTCCAGCACCTTCACGGGACGCACATTCACATAAAGCCCCATGCCCTTGCGCAAACCCAGCAGCCCGCTCTCCGGTCGCTTCCCCACCGGCAACGAATCCCACTTCGCCCCGCCGACCGCACCCAGAAAAACCGCGTCCGCCTTCTTGCAAGCGTCCAGCGTCTCGTTCGGCAGAGGCGTCCCAATCTCATCAATCGCCGCGCCACCAATCGGAAACTCATGCAAATCAAATTCGTGATGAAACTCCTGAGCGCACTCCCGCAGCACAGTAGCCGCAGCGCGCGTCACTTCCGGCCCAATGCCGTCCCCCGGCAAAAGCACAATGGTCTTCTTCACTTTCATCGCGTTCCCCGAATCACGGCTATGCCCCACTCTGGAGTGCGGCAGCTCTGCTGCCGCTTTTCCCATCGACCAGAACAGCTCTAGCTCAAGAGCCGAGCCTCTCTATAACCTTCCAGCACCCTCCACTCGAGTCTTGGCCTCTACTCACTACTCACTTTCCTAAGCCGTCGTCGCTTCCGCCGCCATCGTAGCCGCCGGCCGCCGCCTCATCACTTCATGCGCAATTGCCACAAGATCCCGCGGCCGCACCTGCTTCGCCTCATCCGCCAGCGTAGTCACCCGCTTGTAGCACTCCGCCAACTCTTCTTCCGTCGGCTCATAACCCAGCGTCCGTAAACTCACCTTCAACGCATTTCTTCCCGAATGCTTCCCCAGCACAAACGACCGCGACGGCACGCCCACCGACTCCGGCGTCATAATCTCGTACGTCAGCGGATTCTTAATGATCCCATCCTGGTGAATCCCCGCCTCGTGCGCAAACGCGTTCGCGCCCACTACCGCCTTGTTCGGCGCCACCACCGCTCCGGTAATCTCCGTCAGCATCCGGCTCGACTTGAAAAGCTCCTCCAGTTTGATGTTCGTCGTCACGCCAAAACTTTCCTTGCGCACCGCTAGCGCCACGGCAATCTCTTCCAGCGCCGCATTCCCGGCCCTCTCGCCAATCCCGTTCACCGTGCACTCAATCTGCCGCACGCCCGCCCGCACCGCCGCCAGCGAATTCGCCACCGCCAGCCCCAAATCATCATGGCAGTGCGCGCTCAAGGTAATCCCCTGCGGATCGTCGAGATGCGCGCGCACCTGCTCAAACATCGCGCCATACTCATCCGGCACCGCGTAACCCACTGTATCCGGCAGATTCAAAACGGTCGCGCCCGCGTCCACGGCCACCTGGCAAACCTGGCACAAAAATCCAATATCGGTGCGCCCCGCGTCTTCCGCCGAGAATTCCACTTCGCCCACGCTGTTGCGACCCAGTCGAATCATCGCACCGATCGCTTCCAGCGCCTGTTCGCGCGTCATATTCAACTTCACGCGCAGGTGCAAATCCGAAGTCGCCAGAAAAATGTGAATCCGCGGCGCCGCCGCCGGCTTCAAAGCCTCGATGGCGGCTTCAACGTCAAGCTTCTTGGCGCGAGCCAGCGCCGCGATCGGCACATTTCGCACTTCCCGCGCCACCTGCTGCACCGCCTCTAGGTCTCCGCGCGACGAAATGGGAAACCCCGCCTCGATCACGTCCACGCCCAGCGCCGCAAGCTGCCGCGCCATGCGGATCTTCTCCTCGGTATTCATCGAGAAGCCCGGCGACTGCTCGCCGTCGCGCAGCGTAGTGTCAAAGATCTTTACGACGGAAGAATCCATAGTGAGGGGCCCCCAAGGTTGTAGTAGGACAGAAGAATCCCTCACGGTCAAATTTATCTTTGTTCTACTTTTGATAATCCTGGCTTATACTACGTATTAAGGAGAATCGCCGTGGATCTCGGGGAACTCCAGGTATTTCTGATGGTTGCCAAGGAAGGCAGCTTCTCCCGCGCCGCCGAACGCCTCTACCGCACGCAACCCGCCGTCAGCCTCACCATTCGCAAACTCGAAGACGGCCTCGGCCAGCCGCTTTTCGTCCGCGGAGCCCGCCCCGTCCGCCTCACCGATGCCGGAACCCTCCTGCTGGACTACGCCGAGCGCCTGATCAATCTCCGCGACGAAGTAAAAAAAGGACTTAGCGAACTCGAAAGCCTCACGCGCGGCGAACTCTCCCTCGGCGTCAATGAAAGCTCCATCCACGCTCTCCTCTCAGCCCTAGGCACTTTTCGCCAGCTTCATCCAGGCGTCCAAGTCCGCGTTCATCGCATGCTTTCCCGCGACATCCCTCACGAGGTTCTCAACTACCGCCTCGACGTCGGTGCCATCTCCTACGTTCCTCAGGAGCCACAGCTTCAAGCCACGGAAATCCGCAAAGACGAGCTAACGCTTGTGGTCCCTCCGAAGCATGTCCTCGCCAAAAAACGTGAAGTCGATGTCGCCGACCTCGGCAACGAAGACTTCATCGCGCACAGCGTCGAGTCCCCCTACCGCCGTCGCGTCATCGAACTTTTCGCGCGCAACCGCACCGAACTGAAAATGCCCATCGAAATGCCCACCATCGAAAGCATCAAGCGCTTCGTACAAATGGGCATGGGCGTAGCCATCGTGCCCCGCATGTGCGTGCAATGGGAAATCGAACACGGCTGGATGAAAGAAGTAAGAGTCCGCCAACTCAACATGCCCCGCCACGTCTACCTGGTCTCGCGCCGCGGCGCCCGCCTCCCCCACGCCGCCGCCGAACTAATCCGCATCCTCCGAGAACCCTCGTAGGTGCGCGGGCTGGACCTGTTAAAATGCGATAGGCGCTTCGAGTGGGCGCGGCAATGCATGGTCAAAAGAAAAGGCGCAAGCGGACGAGAAGCGGGGCAATGTCAATCGACGGCATCAAACTGGTTTGGGAGCTGATTAGCGAACCGCAGTGGACGACCGAGCATGGGTACAAGGGTCTATGCTTCTCGGTCCGAACCGAAGACGCGCATCATAGGGAACTCATTCTGGAATACCCATTTCCAAGAAAACTGACGGGGATCGGAATACCCCAGATTCCCCAACGACCGAGATTCTCCGACAAAACGATCGAGGCTGACACTCTCAAGGCGATTGACGCAGGCTGGGAACCTATGTCTCGCGGAAAGAGTTTCGTGTTCAAGCCAGAAGGACCGACCTAACTATTACTGTTGTTCGGATTGCTGATTAATGACGCCCCTTTGGGCGTTGCCACGCTTTAGCTATTGAGGTGCGCTGAACAAGACCGGCTTCACCATAGTTTCGATCTTGGCGGCCATCTCTTCAGCGGGGATGCGGTCGGAGGTCTGAAGCCAGCGGCGTGCGGCTCCGAAGACGGCCCATGCGGCCGTGGTCGCCAGCAATGCCGCACCGACGCCGGGTGCTATCCCATGACGGGCCAGGCCTTCCTGGAACATGCCTTCGACGACAGGGATGATGGAGCCTTCGAGCGGTACCCGAGCCAACTGACGGGGGCAGTTTGTGGTCTCAGCGAGATAGTCGCAGACGCCGAGTGCAATGGCGCGCAGTGCTCCATCGCAGTTGGTGAAGGAAATGCCACGGCGCTCTATCAAGTCGCGGAACCGGACGTCTGTCATCGCTTGTAGGAGCGCGGCCTTGTCAGGATAGTGTAGGTAAAAGGTAGCTCGGTTCAGCGTCGCCTCGTCGGCGATCTCCTGAACGGAAATATCTTCGAACTCTTTTTTCATCAACAACTTAGCTAGAGACTCCATGAGCATGCGACGGCTGCGCAGGATGCGGGGATCCGTCGTTTCGGTGCAGGGTTGGAGGGCCTCGGCCATTACGGTCTCGAGTATACCTCTTCTGCGGCAATCGATGCTAATGCGGCATTTGTTTATTTCCGTGTATCGACATTTGCCTATTATGCATCAAATGTCGCACAGGAGGATTTTACTATGTCTACCTTGCTTCATATCGATTCCAGTCCACTCTACGGTCGGTCCGTCTCCCGCGAATTGACCGCTTCATTCGTCACTCAATGGAAGTCTTCACACCCGGAGGGCTGGGTGATTGACCGCGATCTCAATGCGACCGCAATCCCGCCGGTCACCTCGGAATGGGTCGGCGCTGCCTACACCCCGGAAGGGGCTCGCACGCCAGAGCAGAAGAAATTACTTTCGCTCTCCGACTCGCTGCTCGCCGAACTGGAGCAGGCCGATGAATACGTCATCGGCGTGCCAATGCATAACTTCGGTGTGCCTTCCGTGCTCAAGCTCTGGATCGACCAGATTGCGCGTGTTGGCAGAACCTTTTCCTACGCGGGCGGCGGTGCGCCTAAGGGCCTGCTTGTCGGCAAGAAAGCGACCTTCATCATCGCAACCGGCGGCATCTACGACGCGCAGACCCAGATGGCTTCTTTCAACTTCGTGGAGCCGTATCTGCGGTCGGTCTTCGGCTTCCTCGGTGTGACCGAAGCGACCTTCATTACGGCAGGTGGAACCGCGGCGCTGAATGGTGGGCACGATCGCAACGCGTTTCTCGCGCCGCATCTTCAGGCCGTGCGGTCGCAGGCGCAGACTTTCGAGGCAGGACACTCATGAAAATCGCTTCGATTTCTCCGCGCAATCTGCTGGGGCTGATGCTTACGATCATTGGTTGAGCGGGTTCCTTCACTTCATCCCGAACCGTCACCGGCGAATCCGCTGTCAATCCAGTTCCTTGTCGCCGTCAGCGCATCGTACTTTGCCGCGTTTTTCTTGGTGGTGCAGCTCCTCGGTGGTCCGTAGGGGAACGGCACGTTTACCCTGAGCCTCGAAGGGCCGTGCCCGTCTCGCCTTCCCTTTGTAGGGGCGCAATTCATTGCGCCCCAGCTTGCCCAGGCGTAATGGTCGAAGGTGTCGTCGTCCCAATTCGCCCAACCAGCCTATCTCGTCCGATCCGACTTCCCTGCCATGCACATAATCGTCGCCAAAACCGTCGCGCAATGACTCTCCGCCGCGCCCTTCTTCACAAACACATCCGCCATGCAAACCTTCAACGTCTTCCCCGACCGCACCACTCGCGCCCGCGCCACCAACTCTTCCCCATCCGCCGGTGCCAGCAAATTTATCTTGTACTCCACCGTTAGCACCGAATCCTCCGCCGCCATCAACGTATACGCCGCATAGCCGCAAGCGCTGTCCGCAATCGCCCCTGTCACGCCCGCATGGAAATACCCATGCTGCTGCGTCAACTCCACGCGAAACGGCACGCGAATCACCGCTCCGCCCGGGTCCAGCGAGACCAATTTCGCCCCCAAATGCTTCATCAGCCCCTGTCGCTCGAAGCTCTCCCGCACTCGCCGCTGATATTCCGCATCCCGCAACTCAAATCCAGATTTGTTATCCATGCGCGCGAGTATACCAGCGCATCCGTCGCGACCGACAAAAGCGCCGTTCCAATTTGGAACGTGCTTGCGGGCCAACCAGCCGACGCGGTCCTCCTTGTGTCAAAAACTCCACGCAAGGAAATCCCGGCATTGACACTTTTGTGATTCATGCTATTATAGGAGGTAAGTCATTCTCCATACGTACTTCTGAGGTTCGCTGCTCAATTCTCGCGTTCAGGCCTTTTTTGCGCTAACCACTTTAGAATCCGCACTTACAAAAATCCGCCTGTAACCCCTTTAGATTCCACACTTCCAAAACACGGGGCTTAAAACCCTTTAGAATCTGCACTTACAAAAAACCAGGGGGAGGGGTAGGCACACGACCTTACTTTCAGTTCGCCGCTGGTCCGGAATTTCAAGTGAAGCCGGCTAATTCTTTGCGGCGAGGGCGGCCTCGAGGGTCGGAAAGTTCGGCAGCAGCTTCACCAGCCCAGCCACTTGCAGCACCGCCATGCCCTGCTGCGTCAGACCCGCGATCGCAAATGACTTCCCAAGGTTGCGCCGGTGCACAAACAACGACACCAGCGCCCCAACTCCGGCCGAGTCCAGAAAGGAGACTCCGCTCATATCGAGCACTAGGTGCGCCGCAGGCTCCGGCCGCAGCGTCTGGATGAAGTTATGAACCGTCTCAAGACTCAGCTTTCCGCTAAGCCGCGTTACCAGATTGCTGCCGTTCGACGCCGAAAGCTTTTCCAAATCAAGCTGTGCTGGTTGCATAAGTCCTGAACGGTAACTCAGGAAGTTCCGTCCCAACATTAACATTTTTTAACAATAGATCAAGCGGCCAAACCCACCGCGAAACGGCTTCCTATACACTGTTCAGTGTATTAAATCATTTGATATATTTTATTGACGCCGCACTTTTTCCGGCATACCGTGGATTCGCAAACGCTTCTCTCTCGCAACCGACCAGGTGCCGCTATTTTCTACGGCCAAGGACGCTACATGGCCCAAACATGCGAATTCCCTTTTGCTTCGCGCAAGGTTCCCCTCTCGACCGCAACGAAATTTTTGAGAACTCTAATAATCCTCGCGGCCCTCGCCTTAGCCGCCTTGAGAGTCCCCTCCGCCCATGCCCAGCTCCAGCAACCGCTCGTATTTTCCTCCGCAGGCGCCGTAGCTTCGCGCAACGATCAAACCGGCGCGCTCACGCCAGTCGCGGGTTCCCCATTCACTGCCGCCAATCAATCGTTGGTCATCGACGTCCAGGGCCGCTTCCTTTTTGCCATCGGCGCCACCAGCATTCACATGTACCAGATCACCGACTCCACGACGGGCGCCTATCAAGAGGTGGCCTGCTCGCCGTTCGCTTCGCCGGTCACGAATCAGCCGGCGTCTATTGCCGTCGAGCCGACCGCGCAATACATCGCCGTGGTGAACCGCGTCGGGCAGAATCCGGGCGACGGCATGGTCGAAACATTCGCGATCGCGTCGTCGTCCACCTCTTGCACTCTCGGCGGCCCCGCTCTCGTTCCCGTCGCTGGTTCTGCGACCGAACTCGACTCCACGGCCATCGGCGTCGCCCAGCCGCCGGGCAACAAAAACTTTCTCGTCTTCCTGGGGCCGAATCCTGACTCCGCGAATGCAACCATCGATCAAGGTTCCGAGTTTCAGGCTCTCTCGATCGATCCTTCGAGCGGCCTGATCACTGGGTACCAGCAGAACGCGGCCCTTCCACAGCGCGGGCTCAGCTTTGCCATGGATCCGCAAGGCCGCTACTACGTCACCGGCACGCAAGACAATCTTCTCGAGTTCGGCATCATCCAACTTGTGGGAATTGGCGGAAGCGGACTGACCGGAAACATCCAACTTGCCGAACACAACTATCCCGATGGTCTCTGGGTGGATAGCACGGGGACATTCGTCTACGCGTCCGTCAACGACCTCTCTGGTCCCAGTGTCGTGAACATTTATTCTGTGAATCTTCAAAACGGTACGCTTACCGAAACCGCCAGCTCTCCGCTTCCCGGCCTCACTTCGGTTCCGCCTTACTACGCCGATCCGACCGGCTCGTTCAATTTCGGATTTGGCGCCGACCAGAACACAGCCATCGCTTACACCGTCGACCCGCAAACGGGCTACTTCCTTGAGACCGCCAATTCGCCTTTCACCATTCCACAGATCGATGGCGCACTCACCTTCAGCATTCCGCCCGGGCAGCAGGGCGTCAGCGGTCCCTCGGTATCACTTTCGTCGACGAATCTTTCCTTCGGCTCAATTCAGAACGGAAACACCAGCGTGCCTCAGACTGTCACTCTCACCAGCAATGGCGGCGAAGCTCTTAGCGTGATTTCTATTTCTCTCGGCGGCTCCGATCCTGGCCAATTCCAGGAGTCCGACACCTGCCAAGCTCCTTCCGTCCTGCAACCCACAAAATTCTGCTCTATCATCATCACCTTCGCGCCATCGGCTTCTGCAACAGGCTCACAGCAGGCCACGATTTCGATCACGGACAATGCTCCCGGCAGCCCTCAAACCATCAGTCTTGGCGGCACCAGCGTCGCTCCGGCGCCCCCCGCGCCTGCCGTAATCGTCACGCCGAATCCTGTTAATTTCCCCACGATTACCCAAGGAACCATCGGCAACGCCATCGTCGCGACCGTCAAAAACACGGGCACGGCCGCGCTGAACATTTCTTCAGCCACGGTCGGCGGCAATAACGTAAGTGACTTCACCAACACAATCAGCGGCTGCAACGGAGCGATCGCTCCTCAGGGCACCTGCACCGTCACCATCACGTTCGCGCCCCTCGCTGCGGGCGAACGAACGGAAACCATAACGCTAACTGACAACGCCTCCAACTCTCCCCAAGTCATGAACGCGGGCGGCAATGCCGATCCTGCAATTATGCTGGGCGCCGCGCCTTCCGCTTCCACAGCGGCAACCGTCGCACCGGGCCAAACCGCTCAGTACAATCTTCAAATCACGCCAGGTGCGGGCTACAGCGGTACAGTTTCTCTCTCCTACAGCGGCGCCCCCGCCGGCGCAAGCATTCAGGGACCTTCCACGCTACAAATCACCAACGGCAACGCGACTCCGTTTATGGTGTCGGTCATTACCAGCGGCGCATCGAACGCAATCCTGCCGTTCTCCATTCTGCCGCGCTCTATACCATTGTCGGGGATTCGCACTGCGTCTGGTTTGATCGCGTGCGTGGTGCTGCTTCTTTTGTTCGTGCTCCGAGCCAAACACTTACCGTACTCACAGTCAGGGCGCACGGCCTTTATCGGCGTTTATACTGCGATCGGATTGCTTGCGCTGCTGGGGACGATACTCGCGGCTGCAGGCTGCGGAGGCGGAAGCGCAGCCATAACAACTCCCCCGCCGCCAACGCCGCCTCTCACGACGCCGCAAGGCACATCGAATATTATCGTCGCGCCATCGGCCATGTCCGCCAACGGCAAGCCGCTACAACTCCAGCCGATTCAATTGACGCTAACGGTGAATTGATCGGAAGATCCAGATAAGTTTCACGTAAGGGCACAACACGCGTTGCCCGATCTTGCTCAGAACTTGCACGGCGTCTACGTGTTTATTTTAATTCGCGACTGAGATGCGATAGATCTTGTTCGCGCCATCATCCGCAACGAGCAGCGAGCCATCCGGCGCAACCGCCACACCCACCGGCCTGCCGGACACGTCTCGCCCTTTTGGATCTGGCACCAACCCGGTCAAAAACGGCACGGGATCGGCCGAAGGCTGCCCATCCTTGAACGCCACAAAGGCAATCTGGTAGCCCGCGCGCGTCGCTCGGTTCCAAGAACCGTGCTCTGCGATAAACGCTCCACCCCAGTAGCTTTCTGGAAACTGTTTCCCTGTATAAAACGCGAACTGCAGCGGGGCCACGTGCGCGCCGAGCAGCACATCAGGAATGATCGCCTTCGCCACAAGCTCCGGCTTCTGCGGCTTCACCCGGTCATCGACATTGCTGCCAATATAGCTGTACGGCCAGCCGTAGAATCCGCCGTCCTTCACCGAAGTAAAATAATCCGGCGGCAAATTGTCTCCGAGTTCGTCGCGTTCGTTCACGGTGACCCACACTTCTCCGGTGACGGGCTCGATCGCCAACCCCACGGGATTCCGCAAGCCGGTGCCGTAGAGCTGCGCATTCTTTCCGTCGAGGTCACAAATCGTGACTGCCGCGCGAATCGGATCCTCGCCAGTGTTGATGTTGGAACCTGAACCCACGCCGACATAGAGATGTTTCCCATCGGGTGCGATCGCCACGGAGCGCGTAATGTGGCCACCGCCCGGCAACTTCATCAGAAGTTCGGCCTGGCCCAACCGTTTGGAAGTCTTGGGATCATAGCGAAATCGTACAAGCTTGGTCATGTTACCGACGTATACGTAGTTGCCCTTGAAAGCAATGCCAAACACGCGCGTTGTGCCGGTGGCAAACACCGTTCGCACGCTGGCCGTCCCCTTTTTTTGGGGATCGCGGAGCACGACGATTTGGTTCGCTCCCGTCTCCGCCAAGAAAATGTCGCCGTTCGGCGCGACCGTGAGCCACCGTGGCACCTTGAAGTCCGACGCGTAGACGTTGATTCGGAAGCCTTCCGGCACCGCGGGCAAAAAACCAGGAGGTGGCGCTTCATGACGCGGCCCGTTATCCGCCGACTTCGTGAAATAAGGAGCCGGAAGCTCCGGCTTTTGGCCATGCGTAATCTGGCCGCACAGTACTGCCGGTAAAATCAGAAGGCTGGCCAATGCGGAAACAGCGCGAAAGCGCAATGTCATCAAACTCTCCTCGGTCCGTTCTTTAGACCTCGGTATCATGCCTTGTACTGGTGTACAGCGCCAAGCCTGGATCTCTCGGAAAATTCAGACAAAGCGCCAGCGCCGCTCCACCGTTCCATCCTGCAACGCATCGGGCTAGCGAGACATCCAATTCGCACAAGCCTGCGTATACTCTAGTGAGAAGCTGTTTGCGGAGTTCTCATCATGCGTGCTGTTCTGATTGCTGTTTTGATTTGCGCCGGGATAGGCGTCCTCGCCTGGGCAACCGCCAAACCCAATGACGGCCGCGCCAACACTAAAGCCGCATTTCCGAAGCCCGCTGTCGACGCTCCACTAGCCTCCGCCAAAGCGCAGGAGACCGCCGTTCTTTCCGGCGGATGTTTCTGGGGAATCCAGGCGGTCTTTCAACACGTGAAAGGCGTGACGTCCGCAACGTCCGGCTACTCCGGCGGCGCAGCCAACACCGCCCACTACGAGGATGTCAGCACGGGAGAAACCGGCCACGCCGAATCCGTGAAGGTCATCTTCGATCCTTCGCAGATTTCCTACGGCCAAATTCTCATGATCTTTTTTTCCGTCGGCCACAACCCCACCGAACTCAATTACCAGGGACCGGACCACGGCACGCAATACCGCTCTTCCATTTTCTATTCGAGTGATGGACAGAAGAAAATCGCCGAAGCTTACATCGTCCAGCTAAATACGGCAAAAATCTATTCGCAGCCCGTCGTCACGAAAGTCGTGCCGCTGCAAGCCTTTTACGCCGCCGAGGACTATCACCAGGACTACCTCAAGCACCATCCCTACGAGCCCTACATCATGATCAACGACCAGCCCAAACTCACCAACCTGAAAAAGGAATATCCTGACCTTTATCGCAACGACTAGATTGCCCGGAAATCGCACGGCACGTATCTAAATGGCTACAAGGCCGTTTACAGTGTGGAATACCCTTCAGGACAGCCGAGTTAGAGTAGTTGGGTACTGCCTCGCGCAGTGTCCCGAGACTATTCGAAGCACAAAAACAGAGAGGAAATTCCAATGAGAGCAATCCTATGCGGAGTGTGTCTGCTCTTCGCCGTAACATCCCCCGCCAAGGCCCAGGATTCCCACAGCCATTCCGCTACCAAGCCCGTGGCTGTCGAATTCAAGAACGGTGATGGCCAGACCGTTGGCTCAGCACAACTCACCAGCACCCCAAAAGGCGTCAAAATTACGCTCGACATCAAGAATCTTCCGCCTGGTGAACATTCCATCCATATTCATCAAATCGCAAAATGCGACGCTCCCGACTTCAAAACCGCCGGCCCGCACTTCAATCCTGGCGGCGCTGAGCATAACCATGACGGCGCTCCGGCCGGCGACATCCCGAATTTTTCGCTTATCGTCGGCGCCGATGGCACCGCCCACGTCTCTGTAATCGCGCCCAACGTAACCCTGGGCGACGATGACCACTCCGTCTTCAGCAATGGGGGAACCGCGATTGTAATCCACGCGGTAGCAGGTGGAACGGGAACAGCCGCTCCGGCGCGCATCGCCTGCGGCATCATCAGCAAGCCGTAACACAATTCTCGGCAAGGGCGCCCGCATCGATTTTGCTACGGGCGCTCTGTCACGGCTTTGCCTCCAGCTCCCGGCAACGCCGTCTTGTGGCCTGCGCCGGCCTCGCTTTGTAGCAGCTCCTCGAGGCTCGGGTAGGCGTAAATCGTTGGCGCGTGATTCTGCATAAGCCCTCCGGTATCTGCCGTCGGCCCATAGTTACTGTGCAAATCGTGCGCCAGCATCCTCAGCATGGCCATCTGCTGACCGCGATGATGCGCGGTATGCGCGATTCGCCGCATCATCACCCATGCGCGCGAACGCTTGACGTCAAAGAACGTCGTTTCGCCTTCCCACCACGCTTCGTCCTTTGCTCGCAGTTGGGCCAATCGCCGACCGCTGTGTTCGGCATAGCGTTTCATGAATTCCAGCCGCGTCTCTTGCGCTGGCAAGGGTGGCTCGCCAATGTCTATCCCCAGCATCGTGCGCAGCCAAAGATCCTCGCTCACACATTGGTGAATCATCTGTTCGCGCACGCTGCGCCCCCGAGGGTCATTCGCATTGGGCCGGAACGCCAGGTCCTCGTCGCGAAACTCGCTCCAAACGCTGACCACTTTTACCCGCTCCGTCTCGTACGTCTCCACAAGAAAGTCGTATCTCATCGCGCCCAGCCTTCCGAGGAGTTACACGCGGACAAGTGAGGCGCGCCTTGCAATCCTGGTTGCCGCACGCCGCCCACCGCGCGAACCTGTCACTTGTCTTCGGGACTCACGATCTTGAAAGCCGCCGCCGCTGCCGCCGCACCCGCAAAATCCGCCACAAGATAAATCCAAATATTCGACCACGCCGACAAACCGAGTATCGAGATGCCCAAGGCAATCGCCGGATTGAATACTCCTCCCGAAATGTTCCCGACGGCAAACGCTCCTACCACAACCGTAAACCCAATCGCCAAGCCGTAGAACGAGTTGCCGGACGTTCCTTTGGCTGTTGCGACGTTCAGCACCACGTAAACCAGCGCAAAGGTGAATAAAAACTCCGCCACTAAAGCCGGCAGCGTGACTAAACTCATCGGGGTGACTGCCGTTCCTGTCCTCAGGAACTTCACGACCATAGCCGCAAGCGCCGCACCGGCAAGCTGCGCAATCCAGTACGGTAGTACATCCTTGGTCTCGCATTTCCCGCGGAGCCATACGCCCAGAGTCACTGCTGGATTGAAGTGCCCGCCCGAAATATGGCCTCCGGCGTAAATCATGACCATCAGGACCGAGCCGATCGCCAGCGGTGCGAGGGCTCCTATACTGTTGCCAATCACGGCGCAGCCGACTGTCAAAACAAAGAAGAACATCCCAATAAATTCCGTCAGGTACTTGTTCATTTTGGTTCCTCCCAAGTTGCGAATTTGTGGGTCCGCCAGAGGGATCTGGCGCGCAACATATCACGAAAACCGCTTTTTTCTCAGCGCATTACGGCAGTTCTAGCGTGGCTCACTGTCCTTAATTTGTACCCTCGGCCAGTCGTTTCCTTCCGCGCTATCTCTCATAATTCTTGTTCACAGGGCTCTTGGCTCGCCAAGTCGAATGACTGGCATTCTTTGGCGGCTTTCTTAGGGAGGCTACTCTTTGCAGCGCAAATTCCTCATGCTTCTTGCCATTCTTGCCGCCTTGCAAACCGGCTGCGCCCAAATCTCCGCCACGCACACCTCCCCCACTCCGCCAGCGGCCCCGCCCAACCCTCCGACCTCCGGTTCCATCAGCGTCTCTGTCACGCCGAACCCCGCCAGTGTACGGGCCGGAAGTTCTCAACAGTTCGCCGACACCGTTACAGGAACGACCAACTCGTCCGTCACTTGGTCCGTCAACAACGTCGCCGGCGGCAACTCTGCAAGCGGAACGATCTCCGCTTCCGGCAACTACACCGCTCCAGCGGTTCTGCCCAGTCCCAATACCATCACGATTCTAGCCACGAGTTCTGCTGACTCTTCTGCCAGTGGCTCAAGCACGGTCACTTTGCTCAACCCAACTCCCGCGCTCAGCTCTATCAATCCCACGTCCACCAATGTCGGCGCATTCAGCCTCACGGTCACCGGCAGCAAGTTCCTCAGCGGGTCTCAAGTCCTTCTTGCTGGCGTCCCGCTAACCACAACCTTCGTCTCGTCCACGCAACTCACCGCTACCGGCACCGCAAGCAGCGCCGGCGTCTTCGCCGTCTCTGTCAGCAATCCCAATCCTGGGCAGAGCAGTTCGTCGAGCATCAATCTGCAGGTCACGTCGGCGACGCAAGCCAGTGCGTGCAGCGGCATGGCAACCGGCGCCGGCGCAAGCCTCAACGGTTTCCGCCCCTTCCCTGCGAGCAACGCCTGGAATCAGGACATCTCCGCCGCAGCCGTTGATCCGAACTCAGACTCGTACATCAATTTCATCGGCACCGCTGTCCCGCTTCACCCGGACTTCGGCTCCGGCGAATATCAGGGCAGCTACATGGGCATTCCCTATTCTGTCGTCGACTCTTCGCAGGCCCCCGTGAACATTCTCTTCAACGCCTACGGCGACGAAAGTGATCCCGGCCCCATGCCCATTCCCGCAAACACCAACATCGAAGGCTATCCCAATCCCGGCAACGGCGATCGCCACGTTCTGGTCCTCGACAACAACAACTGCTGGCTCTACGAACTTTACGGCTCGAGCGCAAATACCGACGGCACTTGGAACGCTGCTTCGTCTGCCGTGTGGGATTTGCAGAATTACACGCAGCGTCCGCTGACCTGGACCTCCGCCGATGCTGCCGGCTTGCCGATTTTCCCCGGGCTTGTGCGCTATGACGAAGCGGCGAGCGGCCAAATCGCTCACGCCATTCGATTCACGTTGCAAAATAGCGTCGCTGCGTTCGTCCTGCCCGCCACGCACTGGGCCGCGAACTCCACCGCGCAATTTGCCGCGCCGATGGGCATGCGCCTGCGGTTGAAAGCGAGCTTTGACATCTCGAGTTTCTCCGCCACCAACCAGGTCATTCTTACGGCCCTCAAGCAATACGGCATGATCATGGCCGACAACGGCTCATCGATGTACATCAGCGGCGCTCCCGACGATCGTTGGAGCAACGATGATCTCCACAACCTCACTACGCTGACGGCCTCGGACTTCGAAGTCGTTACGCTTGGGACCGTCTATACTTCCGCTAACATTCCGCGAGGATCGGCTCCAAACATTTCGAGCTTTACCGCTGGCACGAGTAATCCCGTTTCAGCCGGCACCGTGGTCACTCTCTCATGGACAACCACCGGCGCTTCGTACTACATCGTCTCGCCCCAAATCGGTGCCGTGCGCGGCACGAGCACCGTGGTCACTCCTTCGGCTACGACCACCTACACTCTCTACGCGACCAACGAATTCGGCCGCACGACCGCCACAGTGACCGTTACGGTGCAGTGAGCTGCTTCTGCTGGCAGGCACGCCGGCGCCTCGAAAACCGTTACATAGACCTCGATCGCTCTGACCGCGCTTGAGCTTGAGCGGTTTTCCATTGCGCAGAAGTTACTCTCCGTTCGCGCACGCTAAACAGATCAGCTCACGGCCAATATGTTGCTGCCGTCCTTCCTCCGTTGTCACCCAAACCCTCTCCGTCCACGGCGGATTGTGCCGCACATGCTGCTGATGGCCGCACTCCAGCTCGGCCACCCAGTCCCGTTTCTCGTCCTGGTGGTACCCAACAATCTTTCGGCGAATCCCCGTTATCTTTTCTTCCATGTTCTTCCATGTTTTTCCTAATTCGGGGCCGAGGTGCGGCTCTGCGGGTAAGCCGTGATCAGTTCAACCGAATAGCCATTCGAGAAATGATTTCGGCCGGCGGGGTTTCTCGACTTGGGTCCTGGAGGGCGGTTTCTTTAGGGCCGATGGGGCGTTTGGAGAGAGCGATCGCACGCGCCGGACATCGGGCGGTTGCCAATATCCGTAGACGCATCTGGTTCCACGCCGCGAGCAATCATGCGTATCGTGGATCACGCCATCAATCACTGCTGTCAGATGCTTTGACACGCTGACGACCAATCGCCCGGGCGGCAATTCATCGGCGCGCAAATGCACGGTACATCCTGAGCCGATCTGCATCGTCGGCGTCCACACCCAGCCAAACTGATTCATGATTCGCTTGATCGAGACCTTGTAGACACCCGTTCTGGCGTTGCTGATACCACGTTTCCGTTTACCGGTGCGTTCGTGGACTGCGGCGCCGTTCACCAGATCGTAGATTTGCTGGTAGGGCTTCTCCGTTGCAATCGCAATCGCGCGGACAACACAGTCGCCCGCCTTGCCCTTGTAGCCGGCAGCCCGTCGTCCCCCATCATCCAATTGAAAACGTACCTTCACGGATTCCCGAGGCCCCGCGCTCAAATTACTCGCACATGTTTTTCTGATTCTAGCTGAAGTGCCGCTTCGCGATCTTCGAGCTGCGTCTGTTGGTTCTTTTCTGATACCACTCCTGCTTGACACCGACGCCGCGCAGGCCTAAGTTCTTCGTCCAGGCAAGTGGAAGTCGCAAGCTCCCCCTGCTCCTTCAAATTTCCGCACTGGAGGTACCCATGCCGTTAAGCCTCACAACACTTTCCCTGGTAGCTTTGCCTGTGTCCATGGTCGAAGGCCTGAAGATTCTAGAGCGCGATGATTACTGCTGCAAATACTGCGGCCTCGACGGCCGCGCCAGCTTTGAAAACGCCCTGGTGATGCGCGTGGATTTCGTGCACCCGCGCGCACGCAAAGGAAAGAAAGATCCCAGCAACCTGGTGGCTTGCTGCGCTCCCTGCAACACCATCAAAGGCACCAAGGTCTATGCCAGCTTCGACGAAGCCAAATCCTTTGTCCTCAAACATCGCGAAGATCTGCGCAAAGCCTGGCAGTCCAAAACGGCGCGCCAATCCTCGAAATCAGCCACGGCGTAGAGCGGTATCGCGTCGCTCGCGCTTGTCTTGTAAAGGACCGCGTCCCACCCGGCGAAATTCTCAACGGTCCGCGGTGAGCGCAAGTGCTATATCCGGTTGCGCTGTCGAAGGTATCTGCTCCTCCGCCTGCGTATAGCTGCGCACGGCCGTCGACACAAATCCAATCGCGAACGTGCAAACCACCATGGCCGCGGCCAGTATCACCACCGCTATTGCCGTCGCCAACCCGCCGAATATTTCTCTGAGGTTCTTCATTGCCTTACCCGCTACCTCTGGCGTGGACAGCCGGAAAAAGCCGTTCCTTCTACTGATATAAGGAAAAAGCGAACATTCCTTTCAGCGGGATTTTAGATTGGCCAAGGGGAATGCACTCCCAACAGCAGTCGCGAGATCGCTCCGATGTGCTAGCATGCTCGGGCTTTCTCGCAAAATGGCTCAGAAAACGCAAAGCAATGCTCTCTGGTTCTCGGTCGTAGTTCTTTTTGCCGTTAACATCCTGAATTTCTACGACCGACACGTTCCCGGGGCCCTCGTCGAGCCCATGCGGAAGGAGTTCCACCTCAGCGACACGCAGATTGGCCTGCTCGGCAGCGCGTTCATCTGGATTTATGCGATTGTCGGCGTCCCCTTGGGCCGCATTGCCGATACCGCCAGCCGTAAGAAACTTCTCGCCTGGGGCGTCGTGATCTGGACCACGCTCACCGCCTCCGCCGGTTTCGCAAACACCTACGCGCTCCTGCTCTTCTCGCGCGCCGGAGTTGGCGTGGGCGAGGCGGCGTGTGCGCCCACAGCCACAAGCTGGCTCGGCGATCTTTTCCCGCCGGCTAGACGCTCCCGTGTCCTGGCGCTTTTCATGCTCGGCGTCCCCGTTGGCGGCGCGCTCGGCTATTTCTTTAGCGGTCCGATCGCACAAGCCTATGGCTGGCGCACCGCCATGGTCATTGCCGCCGCGCCCGCTTTGCTGCTGGTTCCAGCTTTGCTGATGCTGCACGAACCGCACCGCGGCGCCAGCGAACCTCATCCTGCGCCTCTCGCGCCCGTCTCCATGTGGAGCGTTTTGCGCATCCCCACGCTTTGGTGGATCATCGCGTCCGGCGCGCTGCTCAACTTCAACGCCTACGCGTTTGCAACTTTCTTGCCCGCATTTCTCAGCCGCGTTCATGGCGTCTCGCTGGCCAAGTCGGGCATCGACACCGGCATCCTCTATCTGCTCGGCGGCGTGGCCGGCGGAACGTTTGCTGGCTTTCTCGGCGATTCCATCGTTCACCGGCGCAAAGACGGCCGGCTGCTTTGCGCTTCGGTTTTAGCGCTAACTGCGATTCCCTTCGCGTGCATCGGAATCCTCCAGCCGGCAGGCTCTTTGTACCTGGCGATGGTCTTCCTCGCGCTGACGTACGCTTCGCTCACGACCTACTATGGGCTGGTTTACTCTGCGATTCAGGACATCGTCGCGCCGAATCAACGGGCCTCCGCGATGGCCATCTATTTCATGGCTATGTACATGTGCGGCGCATCCTTTGGCCCGCTACTTACCGGCAAACTGAGCGACGTTCTTGCACATCGCGCGGCCGCGCTAGCCGGCTCTGCATCGGTCACCGAAGCGTTTCGCGCCATTGGCCTTCAACAAGCCATGCTGATCATCCCGGTCCTGTGCGTAGCGCTCTCCTTTGTCTTGTACATGGGCTCGCGCACCATCATTGCGGACATCGCAAAGCGCGAGGCTGCCGCTCACGTCGCTGCGGCCAACGCGTCTTAGCTCAAGACAGCGGAAAGATGCCGGTTGAATGTACAGGCAGTAAGAACAAGGTAGAATGTATGTGTAGGTGATGAATGAAAACGGTTAAGCCACAAACGACAAAAGCTGAGGAAGTTCTTTCCCGGCGCAAACGCATTCAGCGCGAAATTATCGCCTGGATGTGGGTCATCCTCATTTTCTTGTTGATCAACGGAACGCTCGGCCAAGCCCGCGTGATCCCCTCTGGCTCCATGGAAAACACTCTGCTTGTCGGCGACCACCTCATCATGAGCCGCCTGGGGTACGATGCCGGCTTGCCTTTCACGCACTGGCATGTCCCGCTCTGGCGAAATCCCAAGCGCCAGCAGATGGTGATTTTCACTCCGATCGTCGCGCAAGAAACTTCCGACATCATCAAGCGCGTCATCGGCCTTCCTGGAGAAACGATTGACATTCACGACGGCTTCGTGTGGATCAACGGTCAAAAGCTTGACGAAAAATACACGACCGGTCCCAGCGAAACGTACGGCATGCACACGCCCTTTAAGATCCCCGAGAACTGCTATTTTGTGATGGGTGACAACCGCGGAAATTCTTACGACAGCCGCTTCACGGGATGCGTGCCGCGCAACCACATTATCGGCACTCCGGTGCTGATCTATATGTCGCTGGACGCGTCGCCCGATGCCTGGGAAACCGGCCAGCTTCGCGAGAGATTCTTTGCATACGCAAACGCCGTGATTCATCCAAGCACTGTGCGCTGGAAGAGGCTTTTCACGACGTTTTAAACTTGATGCGTAGTCACACTCGCTGACGAAGGGAATTCGGTAACATGAGCGAAACAGCACAACAATACTCGCAACGGATTTTGGGACACATTGAAGGCAAGGATGCCCTGAAGTCGCAATCTGTTGCCGCGAAGAAACTAGAGCGGCTGATAAAGGGCGTGCCTGCTTCCAAGCTGCGCAAACGCCCGGCGCCGGACAAATGGTCCGTCGGCGAAATTCTGGCGCATCTAGCCGATGCGGAGATTGTGATTGCCTGGCGCGTTCGCGCGATACTTGGAGCGCCCGGGACACCCATCCAGGCGTACGACCAAGACGCGTGGGCGGCTGTTGGGAATTACGCGAAGCGCGATCCGCGCAAGAGCATCGTGCAATTCCGAGCTATGCGCGACGCTAATCTCGCGTTTTACAAATCACTCCGCCCGGAACAATGGAAACAGTCCGGCTTGCATTCGGAACGCGGCGAAGAAAGTATCGAGAGAATCGCCCAAATGATCGCGGGACACGACATCAATCACATTTTGCAGATGGAGCGCATTCTCGCGCCTAAAAAATAGCTGACTTCCCTTCCGCAGCCCGGACGCGAGGGCTTTATTCGTCTCCCCGAACCTGCCACCACTCGAGCCGTTCGAATTCGGCCAGTTTTTCCGAGCCATGGTCGCGGCACCAATTCCTCCATGCCTGAGGGTCGCTGGCGACACTCGCATCCGTAATCTCGTGGAGTGCCATGTATGACCAGTTGCGCATCTGTGGACTGGTATTTGAATCGGCGGCAAGATCGATAAATTTCGGCACCATGCGCATGCGTTGTGCTCGCGTGAAATTTCCGCAGTCGGAAAGATTGCAGCCTGCACGGTTACGAACGCTGTCGGAAGGGTCTTGCGTAAAGGATTCAAACAGCTCGTCGAGAGCATCGTCCTTGCCAAGATAGCGCATCCCTTCGACGGCCCACTGGCGCACGATGGGGTCCGGATCGTGCTTCGCGTAATCTAGGAGCACTGGATGAATTCTTTCGTAGGCGACGCCTCGCCCCGCAAGCATGCCGAGAAAATAGACGGCGGCGGGGCGATAGTGAAGATCCGTGCTCGCGCGGTCGATCAGCATCTCCGCGGCTTGGTCATTTTTCTGCCAGCCATCCAAAGTGAGATTGATGTCCGCATTGGCGTAACGCACGCGCAGGTCGCTGGAGAATTCGGAGCGGCGCTCCAGTTCTTTCATGTGGTCTGTCAAACGGATGTGGCCCACCCAGCTCTCGACTTGCTGATCAAACAGTTCGCGGGCGCGCTCGTCGTGGCCGATGGCGCGCTCCAGCAAATTCTCCGCCTGCTCTTGCGCTGGCAAAGCCAGCACGCGCTCCGCTTCGCTATCAGTCATGCGAGCGACGGCGGCGTGGCGCGGCGGAACAGCATTTGCGTTAACCGGCAAGCGTGCCGCGTTTGTGCGCGCTCGGTTTGCACGCGATGCGCTCGCCGCAGCTTTGATCGTTGAGAATCGCCAAGCTTGCCAGGCAAACATTCCCCCGGCGAAAAGCAGAAAGATCGCGATCGAGGTAATTGTCGAAGTACGGGACTGAGGCCGTGGCTGCTGCCAGCCGGCACGCATGCCCTCCGGCCCAAGAGATCCTGGCTGCGAGGGATTGAAGAGCGGCTGGCTTGGCTGCGGCGGCGGGCCGTACGGCGAATCAATTTCGACATGCGTATCGACCTTCAGGCCAGCAAGAGTTTCGATTTGCGAAACGATCCAGCGCGCTTCCTGGCGGCTGCTGATTTCATCGGCGAGAGTGTAGCGACGGCCGCTCTTCGTGCGCAGACGAATGGCGTACATCGAATTTCCCTGAGAGCCGCCTTGCTGTCCACTCGTAACGGCCACAACGGCGTCGATCTCAGAGAACAGGAACCGTTTCCTGGAGCCGATGCCCAGCACGCGCGTAGTGGAAGCAATCTCCCCGCTGCCCACGCGGATTCGCGCCGTTCCCAACGCCACGTGGAACACGGCAAAAATCACAAACAGATCCATCAAGCCGAAAATAACCGGGAAAAACCAGGGCGCTTTCGAGTGGAACAGAAGATAAACAACGCCCGTCCAGATCACAGAAAAAATCAAAAGAAAGAGTGCGCGGGAGGGCGTGCGAAATGCCGGGAAATAAAATTCCGTGCCGCCGTCCTGCGAAGAGACGATCACTTTGGGATTGGCAGGAGCCGCCACGGGCTCCGCATTCGAATCGCCAGATGTTTCCGCAGCAAAGCCGGAAGTTTCTGCCGAAGAATTATCCGGCGCCAGGTCCGACGAAAAAGAAGTCTTAAATACGGGGAGTTCGAAATCGTCGGAGTAATCGATCCCTGGGATGTCCGCTTGCGCGTGAAGAAGCCAAAGAACCTGGTCGGACGAATTATCGTGATCCGTAACGTAAGCGTCGGACGGAATTGCAAAACCGACCGGAATCGTGCGGCTGAATGGATCCATGCCCAGTGCGGCCGAGGAAATGTTTTGATCGGCCTGCCAAAGCACGGTCTGCACCGTCGAGCGGTTGTTGCCTGACCCAGTGACCGTTTTGCGTACGCAGGAAAGGCGGAGGTCAATGCCGTGCTTGGCCTCGGCATCGAGCTTCAGATGAATCCTTCCAGAAAGCCCGCCGCCCGGAGAGAACGGGAGCGCGTCAAACTCGAAATAGGTATTTCCGAAGCTGCGGCGGCGAAGCGTGGCGCGCAGAGCGTTTACAAAAAGAATCACGCCGACAAGGCCAATCCCTAAGAGCAAGAACGCGCGCGGATCATTGCGGCGGGCCATTTGCGGCACGAGGCTTGCAGCGACTGGAAGAATCACCAGGTTACAAAGAATGCAGACGACCCAGGCTGTCGCTTCACTTTTCTTGCGCAGGCTTTCCGCCCTGCGGTTGGCCCAATCCGTGCGCCACAGCCACGGCGAAGAGGGATTTGCTTCCTCGACCGCCGCTTGCTGCTTCAGGCGGCGATAGCCGACCACTGCTAAGACCAAGAAGCCCGCACCGATCAGGGAAATGAAGAGCGCTATGGCTGCGGCGACGAGAGTCCCGCTGCCGCCGGGGTTGCGGCTGTTGGCAAGGAACGTGAACAGGGACAGCAGCCCCGGGACAAAAAACATCAGCCCGAAACAGCTCAAAAAAGCGGCTGCCCCCTTGGACGGCTTGGTCATACAACTAGTCTAGAGATTGCCCGGGGGGGCGAAATGGCCCCGAAGTACAGGTTTGCTCTTGTAGTTACAAGCGCGCTGGAAAGAGCCGGAATAGTACTCGCGCTGGGATACAAATATGTTCAACGAGCGGCGGCGCCCTTGGGCTGCGTGAGAGCTGGAACGATTCCAAGCTGGCGCATCAACCCTAAGGCGTCCGAACTGATGTAGGAATCGATGATCTTTCCGTTGGCGAAGTGATGGATGGTGATGCCCTCCAGGGACATTTTCTTATTTGTAGGGCGAACTCCCCAGATCTCACCCTTATGCGTGCCAGAAATGGTCCAGAAAGCGGCGACTTTGTCCTTTTCGGCAACGGTGTCCTCGACCGTGAAGCGCAGATCAGGGAAAGCTGCCAAGTACATGGCCATCTGAGCCCGATAGGCTTCGGGGCCAACAGTGGAGCCGGGAAAATTGTTGTCGTGGAGAGCGTGGCTGGGGGAAATAATATCGCTCACCAATTCGAGCTTGCGTTTATTCCACACATCTTCGTAGAGGCGGCGGACGATGGCCTTGCTGTCCATGGGCATGACGCGGACCTCCTTCGCGTGGGCGAACTTGGACGGCTGGAGATTGACCACCTCGCGGAGCGAAGAAAAGCGGAGGCTCTGCGGAGCGGCGCACGCCAGAGGGTACTCCCAAGGAATGCGCTTTGCAATGCAGCCGGTAGCGGGTTGGCGTATGACATGCGGGACACTTTGCTGAGACCCCGATCCAGGGTAGTGACAGAAGCGGGCTGGAAGAAGAAAGAGTTAAAGGTAGAACCGATGTCCGGGCGCTATCTTTTGGCTATTCAAGTAGTAGGACGTTCGCGCCTTTTTGACACAGAGCCTGGTCGAATGTAACGACGCGAAGGTCTGCGGCAGAGGCAAAAGCAAGCAGGTACGAATCAGCCCATTCCTTTGGGGAGGCCTGCGGTGACCGGGTTAGCGCTCTAAACTTAGCTTCCAGTCCACCTGCCTCTGCCAGAAACTCGATTCGCTCATCTTGGAGCCAGCTATCGTAGGCTTTCCAGGCTTCCTGCTGGCCTTTTGCCAAATCGGGTCCCATGACAGCCGCCGAGCTCAGGAGCCGAAGCAGGCCAAGTTGGGTAAGGCGACAGAAAAAGAGGCGCGCCATGGGAGCAAGATGGTCGAACCACCGGCGGGCGATGAGGTGGTGGACATGTCGGTCGTAAGTGAGCGCCACCCAAACGTTGATGTCAGGGAAAAGAAATAATCTCGAAGATTCTGTCATTATCGAGTTCAAGAGTACCGGGTTGCTTCGATTTTATGAGAGGAAGCTTGACTCTTTTCCGGGGCTTGCGCGGGCTATCCCTCAGGATCAACTGGACCGCGCGAAGGATTAATTCCTTGGCCGAACTGCCTTCGCTGGCCGCGCGACTCTTCAGACGGCGGTAGACGGGATCGGGAATGTCGACAGTCGTTCGCATTCTCTGAGTGTACCATGTTTATGGCTGACAAGAAGCGGCCTGAAGCGGAAACCGAAAGTCTCAGATGCAAGACTGGCGCCCGGTGTACTGTGCGTGGCGCATACTCTGAAAGTTTCGCGACACTACTTAGAATTATCTGTCGGGCTTGGGCCGACGATTCACGCCTCCTTTCCTCGATTGGGAAAACAGGGCGTAGATGATGAGCAGGAGCAGTCGGTCATCTGGAAGCAAACTTGCAACGGCCCCATGTGCTCGGAGCAAGAACGTACAGAGGATTCCAAGTGCAAGAGCAGAGCACAAGACTAAGTTCCCAATCTCATGAATTTTGGCAGCCGAGACGTCAATGAAGAGTTTTCGCCACGCTTCTCCTTTCGTCGCCGGCTGGAAATGAAACGTCGAATCCGGTTGGTTTTTAGAACGCGAGGACGCGTTCTGTTCTTTAGTGCCATTGCCCATCGGAAACTCCCAAGTATTCGAAATGGGCCCAGAGCCGACTGCGAGGTATTGATATCTAAGAATCTTCCAATTTCTGTCACTACAAAAGCACGGGAGTTGCCAAGAAGAATTCGAAGGGAGTTCGCACAATTCCTAAAACGGGAATGACCCAACTCCCGTGGTTTGTTTGGGGAGCAGAAATCTTCGAGATTTCTTCGCCATCGGGCATCACCGAGTGACTCTGTTCCATTGTGAAACCTTTTGACATTCCGAAACCATTTTGGAACTCGTTGTCTTTTGCGGACTCAAACACTCTATTGAAGGACCTGTGGTGCCACTATCTAGCCGAACCGCCCCATTGGGCAACACAGGCCATGGATTGAAACCCGCGATATTCATCATTTAGGAGTAAACCTGATCTACACTTCGTTCAAATAATTGCGCGCGGCGGTGCCGGGATACTTACAAACTCTCGTAGAGTGCTGGACTTGAAATTTCGAAGGACTGGGAAATGGTGGGGATCCTCGTGCATGGAAACAATCATTTCATTTTGAAAGGGCCGGCGCCAGACGAAGCGGACGCTCTGCGGTTGGCCCGCTATTGGTCCGTGATTCAAATCGGAGTGGAAAAATCACAATCGTTCGGACCGTGGGAAATCCGGACGAAAGAGTTCCGAGAAAACCTTGAATGGGCAGTGATTGTGCCCGGGGATCGGGATGTCTCTCCAGGAGTTACACAGTTGCTTGGAGAATTGGCTGGACGAGGAATTGAAATACACCGGTGCAAGAGCGGCCTGTGAATGCTCAACCACTGTGAGAATTCCGCGAATCCCCTAACTCTTATCGCCAAAAAGTAAAAAGAGCCGCGGCGTGAGGACGCGGCCCCCTTGAATTCCTCACTGAGTGCTGCATCAAAAGAAAAAAAGGCCGGGCCGAAGCCCGGCCTCTACACAAACAGCCGCCAAAAATAAAAAGGGCCACTCTAAAAGAGTGGCCCTTTGCGAAATTCGAAAAGCTCTTTGACTCGATACGATCTGACAGAATCCGCCCGAATCCTGGACTAAACCAGGTTGTAAACCGAACGTGTATCCCTGCAATTCGTGAGAAAGGCGGGATACATTTGCGTGGCATGATCCGCACACCATAGCGGAGTGAGCCACGACTACTTTAGAAAGGAGGTGATCC